>PVBE011965020.1_pt1 | contig 14615 bp, 9 predicted proteins | sample 1631181 | NCBI WGS metagenome assembly PVBE01 (sample SAMN08397723, study PRJNA350692) | Marine metagenome, whole genome shotgun sequencing project. | isolation source: water | place: Pacific Ocean | collected 2012-04
CCCGTCGCCATCGGCGTACCAGGTGGTCTCCGGGTGGATCAGAGCGTCCAGGTCGTCGCAGTCGTTGGGGTTGTCCACAAACCCCGCGGGCTGATCGCAGCTCTGCAGGTTGTAGCTCTCGTCGTCACGCCCGAAGCTGTCGCCATCGGCGTCGAGGTACCACCAGGGCCCCTCCTCATCGACGTCGGCATCGCAATCGTTGTCCAGTCCGTCGCAGGACTCCTCGGCATCGGGGTTGATGTCGGGGTCGCTGTCGTTGCAATCCTCATCCGAGGTCCAGCCATCGCCGTCCTCGTCCTTGGGCTTGTTGCACCCGATGATTGCTAGCATGAAGAGTAGTGACACGCGCATTTGACCTCCCTGGCGTGTTGAAGTCGCACCTTCATAGTTACGAACAACTCGGCAAGATCCACGCTCGGTGACACCGGGTCGATACCGCCACAGCGTAGTTTGGACCGCACTGCGCAAGGAATTTCGCACGTTTCCAGGTAATGACCCGTGGGTTATCAACCTGCCGCTTCCTGGAGTTCATGGTGAGCGCGGCAGCCTATTTCGATGTCGACGGGACCCTGTGCGGGACCAACCTGCTTCACCCGACGGCGTACTACCTCGCCAATCAGGCCTCGGCTCTGCAGTCCGCCAAGCGACTGGGCCGGGCACTGCTGGGCGGGCCTGCGATGGCCGTCGCCGAGTGGCGGGATCGACGGCTCTTCAACGAGCTGCTCTACGCGAACTTCAAGGGGATGAGTGAGGACCGCCTGGTGGTTCTCGCCGACGAGGTCTACCGGAAGATGATCAAGCCTCGCATCTTCGAGGGGGCCGGCGCTCTCATCGACAAGTGCAAGGAAACGGGCCTTCGGGTGGTCTTCATCACGGGCAGCCTCAACTACACCATCGAACCGCTGGCCCGCGATCTCGGCGTGGACGCCGAGAACCTGATCTGCAATCGCCTGGAGTTCAAGGACCTCGTCGCCACGGGCAAGATCATCCGCCCTGTCGTCGCGGGGCCCACCAAGTCTCGCCTGATCGCCGAGGACGCGCGGAAGCAAGGTCACGACCTGGCCCGTTCCCACGGCTACAGCGACAGCTTCAGCGACGTTCCCATGCTCTCGGTCGTGGGGCACCCACACTGCATCAATCCCGATCGGGCCCTGCGGCGTCTCGCGCTCGCCTACGACTGGCCCATCCTCGACATCGACACGCCCGCGCGCGAAGACCGCGCTCGCACCTGAAGAAACGGACCGACATGGCCAACACCGACCATCCCTGCGTCGTCACCATCGATCACCGCTCCAAGCCGCGGGTCCTCTTTTGTGGGGACCAGTTCATGGAGGTGAACCTCCCTGTCGGCACGCGGGTGATCTACCCCAAGCGGCCCATGGCCCCTCTCAACGACGTGACCGCGGCGACTCGCTATGCGCTGAGTCATCCCCTGGGTTGCGAGCCGCTCTACGCCAAGCTGCGCCCTGGCATGAAGGTCACCATCGCGGTGGACGACCTGTCCATGCCGCTGCCGCCGATGAAGCAGCCGGACATTCGCCAGATCCAGGTCGAGTGTGTGCTGGAGCTGCTCCGCGACTACGCCATCACGGACGTCCACATCATCATCGCCACGGCCTTCCATCGGCCGATGGACGAGTCCGAGTTGCGTCACATGCTCGGTGACGAGGTGATGGGGGAGTTCTACCCGGATCGGCTCTACAACCACGATGCCGAAGCCCCTGGCGGGCTGACCTTCCTGGGCACGACCGAGGACGGCATCGATGTGGAGATCAACCGGCGGGCGGCCGAGAGCGATCTCGTCATCTACTGCAACCTGACCTTCGTCCCGATGAACGGTGGCCACAAGAGCCTGGGGACCGGCCTGGTTGGCTACAACACCCTCCGCAAGCACCACAACCCGGCCACCATCCGGGCCACCAAGACCTACATGGTGCCCGAGGCAAGCGAACTCTCCTCCAAGATGCACCGCGTCGGGGTGCTCATCGAGGAGAAGCTGGAGGTGTTCCACATCGAGAGCACGGTCAACAACCGCATGTTCGACCGGCCCCTGGAGTTCTTGGGCAAGAACGAGGATGAGCTCTCGGCCACCGAGGAGAAGGCCATCCGCGCCCTGGTGCGGGCCCTCAAGCACGTGCCGCAGCCCGCACGTCAGGCCATCTTCGAGAAGGTACCGGCTCCCTACGGGGTGATCGGGATCTGGGCAGGTGCCTGTGGTCCGGTCCACGAGGCCTGTCTCGAGAAGGTCTACGAGCAGCTCCTGGTGCCCATCGAAGGGCAGGCGGACATCGGGATCTTCCCGATCCCCTACATCAGCCCCTACAACGTCGGTGCCTACCTGAACCCGCTGCTCGTGAGCGTCATGGCGGAGGGCTACCTGTACAACCTCTCCAAGAACGCGCCGCTGGTGAAGAAGGGCGGCACGGCCATCGTGCTGCACCCCTGCACGGACAAGTTCGACCGGGACCAGCACCCCGCCTACGTCGAGTTCTTCCACAAGCTGCTTCCGCGCACCCGAGATGCGATGGAGCTGCACAAGGAATTCGAAGGCGAGTACGCCCGGCACCCCGGGTACATCCAGATGTACCGGACCGGCAAGGCCTACCACCCGGCCCATCCCTTCTACATGTGGTACTGGGGTGAGAACGGGCGGCAGCACTACGACCGCATGATCGTGGTCGGGGCGGACAACGAGTACGTGCCGGGGATGCTGGGCTACGAGACGGCCCCCACGGTGGAGGAGGCCCTTCGGATGGCGAGGGAGACGGCTCCGGAGAGCCCGTCCATCACCTGCTTCCGCATTGCACCCATGGTGATGGCCGAGGTCACCGGGGTCCCGGCGGGCGGCGAATGAGCGCGAAAGGGCCACTGAACATCCAGGAGCAACTGGAAGGGAAGCGGCTTCTCGTCCTGGGCGGCACCGGCTTCCTGGGCAAGGTCTGGCTGTCCATGCTGCTGCACCGTTTTCCGGGCGTGGCGCACATCCACCTGGTGGTGCGGGCCAAGAAGGGGCTCACCAGCGCCGAGCGCTTCTGGAGCGAGATCGCGACCAGCGAGGTGTGGGACCCGGTCCGCGAAGAGGTGGCCGACTTCGAGGGCTTCCTGAAGCAGAAGATCACGCCCATTTCGGGAGACATCGGCGAGGACTTTGCCGGGGTACCGAAAGAGACCCGCGATGCCATCCGCGGGACCATCGACGCGGTCGTCAACGTGGCGGGCGTGATCGACTTTCAGCCGCCCCTCGACTACGCGCTCAAGGCCAACGCCTTCGGCATGCAGAACCTGCTCGCCCTCGTCGGCGACCTGGGCGATGACACACGGCTCCTGCACACCAGCACCTGCTACGTGGCGGGCGACCGCACCGGGCAGGTGGACGAACTGCACCCCCTGGATCACCCCTTTCCGAAGTGTGGGGAGCTGGCCAAGGAACACTGGGACGCGGCCCGCGAGATCAGCGAGTGCCTGGACATGGTGGAGCACGTCAAGCACCGTGCAAACGACGCCTTCCGACAGTCCGACTTTCTCGACACCGCCAGGCAGAACCTCATCGACAAGGGGGAGCCTGCGCGGGGCTCGGCGCTGGAGGACGAGCTGGCCAAGGTCAAGCGGAACTTCGTCGAGAGCCGGCTCCGTCAGGACGGCACCGAGCGGGCGAAGTTCTGGGGCTGGCACAACACCTACACCTACACGAAGTCCATCGGCGAGCAGATCCTCTGCAACTCGGGTCGGACCTTCTGCATCGTGCGGCCCTCGGTCATCGAGTCTGCGGTCGCCTTTCCCAGGGTGGGGTGGTGCGAGGGCATCAACACCAGCACGCCGCTCATCTACCTGGCCATGCAGGCACCTACCTCCTTCCCCTGTCGGGAGGAGAGTGTGCTGGACATCATCCCCGTTGACTACGTCAGCGCGGGCATGATCCTGGCTCTGGCGGAGCTCCTGGAGGGTAGCCACGAGACCGTCTACCAGTGCGGTACGAGCGACGCCTCACCCCTGAAGATGACGCGACTCATCGAGCTGGTGGGGCTCTTCAAGCGCCAGTGGTACCAGGACGTGGGCAAGGGCAATCCGATCCTCGACTGGATGCAGTCCAGGATGGAGCCTCTCCCCACCTCGGTGGAGGCCTACAGGAGTCGGGGACCCAAGAAGCTGAGCGAGCTGGCCACCCGTGCCAGCACGGCGGTCGGTGGGGTCCGTGGGCCGCTCTCCTTTCTCACCTCGCCCGCCAGCAAGAACCTGAAGGGTGTGAGCAAGCAGCTGGCCGTCACCGGAAAGATCCTCGACCAGTTCGTGCCCTTCATGGCCACGCACAACTACCGCTTCTCCTCGGAGAACACCCGGGCTGCCCACGCTCGCTTGAGCGAGGAGGAGAAGCTGCTCGTCCCGTGGACCCCTCAGGACCTGGACTGGCGCTGGTATCTCATCGAGGTCCACCAGCCGGGCCTGATGCAGAACGTGGTCCCCCAGATCGAGGAGCTCCTGAACAAGGAGGTGAAGGCGCTCCGTGCCCACGACACCTTGTTGGACCTGCTCGACGAGATCGTCGAGCGCCACGACCTGGCTCCCGCCCTGCTGCGAGCGCACGACGAGGGCTTCTCGCGCATCTCCTTCCGGGCGATGGGCGAGCTCAGTTCCGCCGTCGCTCTTCGTTTGCGAGCGGCGGGGATCGAGGTGGGCGACCGGGTCCTGATCTCCGGCGACAACCACCCGGACTGGGCCCTCTGCTGGTTCGGCATCATCAAGGCCGGGGCAATCGCCGTTCCGGTGGAACCTGGGCTGACGCCGCAGCAGCTGAAGAACGTTGCCGCCAAGGCGGAGATCAAGGGCGCGCTCCTGGACCCGGCCGCGGCCGAGAGCTACGCGGCCCACCTGGACTGCGCGGTCGTGGACATGCACGAGGCCGCGGACCGCGGGCCGGCGCTGGAACCCGTCTTCCGGCCCACCCCCGACGACATCGCCAGCATCCTGTTCACCTCGGGCACGACCGGGGACCCCAAGGGCGTGATGTTGAGCCACCGCAACTTCTGCGAGCTGCTCGCGTCGCTGGGTCGGATCTTCCCGCTGAGATCCACGGATCGCGTGCTGTCGGTGCTTCCGCTGCATCACACCTTCGAGTTCACCTGTGGGCTGATGCTTCCGCTGTCGCGTGGAGCGCGCATCCTCTACCTGGACGAGATCAACGGTGAGCGTCTGACCTATGGTCTCAAGGAGGGTCGGATCACCGGCATGGTGGGCGTCCCCGCGCTCTGGCAGCTGCTCGAGCGGCGCATCCGGAGTCAGGTCGAGGAGCGGGGCGAGCTCTTCTCGACGGCCTTCGATGGGGCACTGTGGCTGAACCGAGCCATCGGCAAGCAGACCGGCCTGGACATGGGGCGGCTCTTCTTCGGGCAGGTCCACGGCCGGCTGGGCGGGAACATTCGCTTCCTCATCTCGGGTGCTGCGGCGCTGCCGCGTGAGACCCAGGAGCTCTTCCAGGGCCTCGGGTTGCACCTGGCCGAGGGCTACGGACTGACCGAAGCCGCGCCCGTACTCACGGTGGCCAAGGGCAGACCCGGCGCCAAGACCGGTCACGTCGGCAAGCCCATTCCCGGGGTGGAGATCAAGATCAGCAAGCCGGACAAGGACGGGGTGGGAGAGGTCTACGCCAAGGGCCCCAACGTGATGAAGGGCTACTACGGCAACGAGGGGGCCACGAAGGAGTCCTTGACCGAGGACGGTTGGCTGCGAACGGGCGACCTGGGCTCACTCGACCACGCGGGCAGGCTCCGCATCGTGGGGCGCGCCAAGGAGGTCGTGGTCACGGCCAGCGGAGAGAACATCTACCTGGACGACATCGAGAACTCGCTGGGTCCCAACCACCAGTACGTGAAGGAATACAGCCTCGTCGGCGTCGTCGACCCGCGCGGGGGTGAGCGCCTGGCCATGTTGGTGGTGCCGGACGCCGAGGGGAACAAGGAGCTCGACAGGGTCACCCTGCACGCCCGGGCTCGGGAGTCCATCGGCAAGCCCATCAAGAAGCTCCCGAGCTTCCAGCGGCCGGCAGTCGTGGCGCTGGTCGACGCGGATCTGCCGCGCACGAACACCCGCAAGGTCAAGCGGAACGAGGTCCGGGCCGTGCTGGAGAAGATCGCGGCGGCCAGCGGCAAGAAGCTCAAGGCGAGCGGGTCCGTGGCCGGGCCGGTGGCCAAGGCCATCGCCTCCGTCGCTGGTGTGGACCAGGCCTCGGTCAGCAGCGCCACGAAATTGACCGAGGACCTGGGCTTCGACAGCCTCATGTTCACGGAGCTGGCCTCCGGACTGGCCTCGCTGGGTGCTGGGCAGCCGGACGCGGACGATCTGGCCCGCTGCGAGAGCGTCGCGGACGTGGTCAAGCTGGTGAAGGCCCCTCCGCCGCAGGTGCAGCAGGAGAAGGACCCGAGAGACGACGCGGTCCACATCCCCGAAGTCGTCGCCGAGCCCATGAAGGCTGGGCTGGGCTTCCTGCAGAGGGAGCTCTACGGGACCGGGCTGCACACCCGGGTCTACGGGCGCGCTCACATTCCCCAGAACCGCCAGACCATCGTGGTCAGCAACCACTGCAGCCACCTGGACATGGGCCTGGTGAAGTACGCCCTGGGTCCCTATGGGCACAAGCTGGTGGCCCTGGCGGCCAAGGACTACTTCTTCGAAGGAAACCGCTGGGTGGTGGCCTACTTCGAGCAGCTCACCAACCTGCAGCCCATCGATCGCAAGCGCGGCTTCCGCGCCAGCCTGACGCAGGCTGCCGACATCGTTCGGCAGGGGCATGTCGTCCTCATCTTCCCCGAGGGCACACGCCGCATGGATGGGGTGATCGGCGACTTCAGACCTCTGGTCGGCCGGCTCGCGCTGGACACGAACGTCGACATCCTCCCGCTGCACCTGGGCGGGACCTTCGAGGCCATGCCCAAGGGTGCTGTCTTGCCCCGTCGTCGGGACCTCAGCGTGAGCATCGGGCCGCCCATCGAGCTGAGGAAGCTCCGTCCCCGCTTCGACGGTCTTCCTCCGGCCCAGCAGGCGCGGGCCGTTTCCCGGGCTGCGCAGTTGGCTGTAGAGGCCCTGCGGGACGGGGAGATCCTGGATCTCGATCGCCTGCCGGTGGAGGAGATGCTCCCGGCGAAGGTCGCCCGCAAGAAGCCCGTGGAGCAGGCCTTCGAGAGCCTGGCGGGGCGCTTCGACGGTGCTCGGGTGAAGAAAGCGGTCAGCTGGTACTTCAGCCTGGGCGAGTCGCGCTTCACCGTCCAGGTGAGCCCCGAGGCGGTCTCGGTCCAGCCGGGCAAGCCCGCGGGCAAGGCGGACTGCGTGGTGAAGACCAGCGAGGAGATGCTTCGCAAGATCATCCAGGACGGCTACGTGCCGCAGCCGCCAGAGTTCTTCAGCGGCACGATCAAGACCAACGACATCCCCATGCTCATCGAGTTCAGCAAGGTCTTCGGTCTGAGCGAGGTGAGCCTGTGAAGATCCTGATCACCGGAGCCACCGGCTTCCTGGGCAAGCACCTGGTTGGACGGCTCACCGAGGCCGGTCACGAGATCCTGGCGATGGGACGCAGCGGTCCGGTGGTGGGCGACATCACCGACCCGAGCAGCCTGCCGAGCATGGAGGGCGTGGACGTCCTGGTGCACAGCGCCGGGATGGTGAGCAACGAACCCGACGACGCCGGCTTGCTCTTCAACCTGCACGTTCGAGGGACCGAGAACGTTCTCGAGCGTGCCAGGGCCGACGGCGTGGGCCGCGTGATCTACCTGTCCACCTCGGGCACCGTGGCGGTCAGCGAGAGCGCGCTGAGCCTCAGCGAGGACTCGGAGACGCCGCAAGCCCTGATTCAGCAGTGGCCCTACTACCGCTCGAAGCTCTACGCGGAAGAGGTGGCGCTGTCGGCCGACTGCCCCGAGATGCGGGTGATCTCGCTGAACCCCAGCCTGCTGCTCGGCCCCGGCGACGAAAAGGGCGAGAGCACCAAGAGCGTTCGGATGTGGCTGGACGACCAGGTGCCCATGGCTCCTCCGGGTGGGATCAGCTTTGTCGATGTTCGCGATGTCGCCGCGGCGGTGGAGAGCGCTCTCACCCGTGGCCTTGGTGGCCGACGGCACCTGCTGAGCGGCGCCAACATCACCTTCCTGAACTTCTACGAGCGTCTGGCCCAGATCACGGATCGCCCGCCACCTGCCTTCACGGCGCCTCGCATCACGAAGTCCTTCTTCGATCTCTTCCCGAGCTTTGGAAAGGGGAGTGTGGGTTTTGGCTTTGCGGTCGATCGGGTCGGTCTGCTGCAGGCCTGCCACTACTGGTGGTGCGACGACACCCGCGCTCGCAAGGAGCTGGGTTTCACCTCGCGAGACCCCGGGGTCACCCTGCGGGACACCTGCGCCGACATCCTGTGGGAGGGGGGCTCCAAGTTCGCGCCTCGGGAGAGGTTGGGACTCCAGTAGGTCGAGATCAAGAACTCCCTGATGAAGCAGACCATCAGCTTCCCCGAGCACGAGACCACCAAGGTGAAGGTCACCTTCACGGAGGTCTACAAGGGCAAGGAGTTCAACGACCTCTGCGTGTCCGAGGCCTACTTCGGGGGCTGACGTGACAGTATGCGGACCTCATGGTCCACATACTTCTCCTCGCCTGTTCCAACGCCGAACCCGAGCCGATTCCCGCCGTCGTCGAGGAAGCGCCCGCGACGGTCGTGCGCTCCGCCGACTGGATCGCTGCGCTCCCCGAAGGCGACACCCGACGCCAGGTAGTCCTGGGCTGCACGCCCTGTCATCAGCTGGGCCCGCCCGTGGCCCACAAGAAGACCCAGGAGGAGTGGCTCGCCGTCATCCAGCGCATGAAGCAGATCGACGACGATCTGGACCTGCAGCTCATCCCCCTCGAGGCGGAAGAGCTGGCCGCATGGCTGGCGGAGAACTCGGCGATGCCGGAAGAGGGCTTCGCCATCGAAGAGGCCCCTGCGCAGGTCGACGAGTTCGTCGCAGGGCCAGCGGGCGGCTTCTACCACGACATGACGGTGGCGGGCGGCAAGGCCTGGATCGCCGACTACTTCGGCAACACCCTGCACGGCATCGACCTGAAGTCGGGCGAGGTGTCCTCCTTCGACATCCCCGTGGACGTGCCCGAGGGCAAGCCGGGAGGCGCCCACCAGATCGACGTCACCGCAGACGGCCGCCTGTGGCTGACCTTCACCAAGTCGAACCAGGTGCTGCGCTTCGACCTGGAGACCGAGGAGTTTCGTGCCTACGGCGGCTTCGAGCCGGGCAGCAGCGTGCAGTACTTCGTCGTCGACGCCGACCGCTTCATCCACCAGGACGAGGGCGGCGGCATCTGGGTCACCCACTTCTCCCGCGAGATGCTGAGCCGCCTGGACCCCGAGACCGGCGAGGTCACCACCTTCCCCACCCCTCGCACCGAGCTGCTGCCCGAGGGGGGTGTTCACCTCTACGCCGCCGTCGCCGACAGCAAGGGGCGCCTCTGGTACACCGAGACGCACGGCAACCGCCTGGGCATGCTCGACCCCGCCACGGGCAAGGCCGAAGAGTGGGAGATGCCGGAGCCCTACGTCGGGCCCAAGCGCCTGGCCATCGACGAGAACGACGTGCTGTGGATTCCGGAGCTCGCCACGGGCAAGATCAGTGTCTACGACACCACCACCGGCGAGTTCACCGACCGGCTGCAGCTGCCGATTCCCGGCGACTTCCCCTACGGCATCCGCCGCAACCGCTACACCGGCGATCTGTGGATCACCGGCTCCGGCTCGGACGGGCTCTACAAGCTCGACCCGAAGACCCGCGAGTTCACCTTCTACCGCTTGCCCAGACAGGGCGCCTACACCCGCACGGTGACCTTCACCGAGGACGGCGACATCTGGACCAGCTACGCCAGCTTCCCGAACAAGCACACCCAGATGCCGCATGAGGGCGGCGTCGTCGTGAGGTTGCGGCCCGAGTAGCCCTGGAAGGCGTGCGTGAGAGAGACGCGGCCGCCGTCGAAGCCGGGCAGGCGCTTGCACTGACCGCCAGCGCAGCGGATGCCGGCCTTGTAGGCGCCGTAGAAGGCCTTCACCGTCGTGGACGAGGTCGGCTGCCACTGCAGCTCGGTGGCCCCGTACAGCTCGAACTCAGCGACCGCAGGGAGATTGCCCGAGGTGTCGATGAGGGGGTCGTTGGTCAGGTCGTTGTAGAAGATGAGGGTCCAACCGTGGTGGTTGAAGGCCAGCGCGATGGTGCTGTTGAGGAAGTCCGCCTGCTGGGGGGTGTTGTTGCCCCACTGGAAGTTGTAGAAGTCCCAGACGAAGGTCCCGTGCACAGGGCCTGCAGGGAAGCCGACCGTGGCGTCGAAGTGCGCCATCTTGTCGGAGCCCTCCGAGCTGTCGTCCCGCCGGTCGACCCGGTAGCCCGCGTTGAGCAGCAGGTGACTGGTCGCGCCCTGGATGTCCGTGCCGAGCATCGGGTGCACGATGGTCTCGGGGGTCTGGTTGAAGTGCAAGCCGGCCAGGTCCTTGTCCCGCGACGCGGTCAACGAGACGTAGGGCGTGATCTGGCCTGGCTTCACCGCGACGTCGACGCGCACCCGGCCGCCATAGATGTCGTTGCTGTTCACCGCGGAGCTGCTGTCCTCGGTGATGGCGCGCTCGTACTCCAGCGTGGGCCCGCTCGCGAACTCGTAGCCGTCGGGGCCCGCGAAGAGGTTCACCAGCTCGGTGTTGTAGTTGCGACGGGCCCGCCACTTCCGCCGCGGTGTGAGGGGCGTTCTTCAGCGGGTTGTCCTCCGACCAGGTCCCCGTCTGCGTCGCGGTAGACGGTGGTGCCGCCAGCGGGCTCGGACGGCTAGAACCGGCCGGGACAGGCAACTCAGTGCTGGTGGGCGAGGAGTCCGATAGGCTTCGGCCATGAACGCCAGCCACATCGACGCCGTCACCGTCTTTCGAGAGGGTGCAACGGTCACCAGAATCGTCCAGGCCGATGGGCCGGGCACGCTCGTCATCGGCAACCTTCCGCTCTCCATGGACGACGGGAGCATCCGGGTGGAGGCCTCGGGAGGGCTCAGCTGCCTGGACGCGCGCGTAGAGACCCACACACCGGCCGATGGAGAGGTCGAGGAGATCGACGAAGAGCGTGTCGAGGCGGCCCAGCGACGGGGTCGTGCGAAGGCCAGGGTGGACCTTCTCACCGCCGACCTGACGCGGCTCAGGGACATCTCTACCAACGAGCGCCCGGACGCAGGGGAAGGCCAGCCGCCCAGTCCGCTGGCCGTTGCCCAGGCTCGCACCGCTCTTCTGGACTTCCGTCGTGACGAGGTCTTCCGCGTGTTGCGGGAGCTGGAACAGGCGGGCGGGAGCCTGCGCGTGGCGACCCGGGAGCTGGCCGAGATCGACGAGCGCAACGCCCGCGCCAGCACGGCCCGGAAGGCCCGGAAGGCGGAGCTGCGCAAGAGCCTGCGGATGCGTCTGGAAGGCGAGGGAAAGTCCACGCTGCAGGTCCAGTACACGGTCCCTGCTGCCAGCTGGTCTTCCACTCTGCAGCTTCGCTTCGCCCGCTCCCTGGAGGGGGCCGAGCTCGTGCGTGGGGCCCTGGTGCGTCAGAGAACCGGGGAGGACTGGAGCGGGGTTCGACTTCGGCTGTCGACGGCTCTCCCCAGCGCCTGGACCGAGCTGGGGGAGCTCCTGCCGCTGCGGATCGGCAGGGTCCAGCCCCCCAAGCCGAGCAGCTGGCGTCCCCCGCCTACCGGCACGGCGGAGCTCTACGAGCCCTACGACCGCGCCTTTGCGGGCAAGAAGACCTCGCCGGCTCCCGGGGGACTGCCCGAAGACACGCTCTCGGCCTTGATCAAGGAGGAGGCTGCTCCAACTCCCAAGAAGGCGCGGCGCGCTCGGAGCCAGAGGCGCGTAAAGGCCGCTTTGCCACCGCCCTCACCCAGCCCCAAGGCCAAGACCGTCAGCCTCGGTGCGTCGGGCGCTGCTCCTCCGATGGAGTGGGAGTCCATCGCGGACGAGGCCGAGGAGTTCGTGCCTCGGCGATTCGCAGCACCGGTGATCGTCGATGCGGACCGCTTTCGGGACTACGGCAACCTGCACCTGGGAAGCCCAGACAGTCCAGCACGTGGGGTGCTGAGACCGCGGGAACTCTCCAGTGGAAGAGAGGCGATCATCCGTGCTGCCCTCCAGAGGGCGGGCAAGCTGGGCCGCTTTCCGGCCGGGCATCACGGGGTGCGGTCGGTGGATGGATTCGACCACGCGTGGACCGTGGACCATCGGGTGGACGTACCCAGTGACACGGGGGTGCACGCCATCGCCCTGGAGCGAGCCTCCACGGCTGCCGAGCCTCGCTTCGTGGTCGTCCCGCGCCAGAGCCGGGAGGTCTTTCGCGTGGTCGAGCTGCGCAATGAACTCTCGTCGCCGCTGCTCCCGGGTCCGGCCGAGGTCTTCGTGGATGGAGCCTATCTGCTCACCACCACCTTGAAGGCGGTGCAGCCGGGCGAGACCGCCCCGCTGGGCCTGGGGGTGGAACAGGCCATCGAGGTGGCCCGCAACGCCACCTTCGAGGAGCGCAGCGAAGGGCTCCTGGTCAGCCACGTCCACCTTCTCCACGAGCTGAAGGTCGAGCTGCGCAACCATCTGGATCGGCCGGTTCGGATCGAGGTGCGGGAGCGCGTTCCTGTGGCAACCGAGGTCGTGGAGGACCTGGTCGTCGAGGACCTGGGGGCCAGTCCGGACTGGGAGGAGTGGCCCACCGAGGACGGTGGTCCGGAGGGGGGACGGCGTTGGGTGGTGGAGCTCACCGCACGGAGCGAGAGGTCGCTCAGTGCTCGCTACGAGGTCCGCATTCCGGACAAGCATGAGCTGCATGGTGGCAACCGGAGGGAGAGCTGATGGAGCTGAAGATCCAGGAAGTGACCCTCTTCGAGGATCGGGCCCAGGTCCTACGGGCCGGCACCGTGGAGCTGCAGAGCGGCCTCAATACCCTGCGGGTGCCCATCACCCCCGTGGCCTCGGATCGGACCCTGCAGGTCCGCTGTGAGGGTGCGAAGGTCTTGGACGCGAAGGTCCAGCGTCGGCACCGGGTCACCCAGCCCGAGCTCGAGGATCTCGCCGACGACCTGCGGCAGGCCCGGGCAGCGGTGAGCCGCGCCGAGCTGCAGATCACCGAGCTTCGGGACCAGCACGAGAGCAGCGAGCTGTTGGCCTCGCTGCTGCTCACCGAGGTCGCCGAGGACGCGGACTCGGGACGCACTCCGGTGGTGGGCGAGCTTCGGGAGAGCCTGGAAGGGATCCGACAGCGGTCCCAGAGGACCCAGGAGGAGTTCCTGACCGCCATGGCGGAGCTCGAGCGGCTCAAGTTCGAGGCTCTGGACCGTGCCAAGCTCTTGTCCAGCCGCTCGCACCTGAGCCCGCGGAAGACCACGGAGGCCGTGATCCGGCTGCGCTGTGAGGCCCCTGGTAGCGTCGAGTTGCGCCTCGAGTACATCGTTCCCGGGGCGTGCTGGCGACCCTGGCACCGTGCGCGCCTGGAGGGAGAGCGGCTCTTCTTCGAGACGGAGGCCTGCATCTGGCAGGCCACGGGACAGGCCTGGGACCAGGTCCGCCTCTTCCTGTCCACCGAGCGGGCCTCCCTCGGAGCGGAGCCTCCAGAGCTCGGTGCGGATCGGCTTCGGATGCTCAAGGTCGGCAAGGAGGTCAAGGTCGCTGTCCGGGAACAGGCCAAGCAGGACCTGGGGCCAGGCGGCACCCAGGCCGCCGATGAGCTTGGCGGGATCGATGACGGCGGTGAGGCGGTGCGTCTGGAAGCCGCCAGCATGGTGAATGTCCCCGCCGATGGTCGGCCCACCCGCGTGCCGCTCTTCTCCTTCGAGACTTCCGTTCGAAGCCAACTCCGCTGCGCTCCGGAGCTCGTCCAGGCCGTCGTACGACGAACGGAGCAACGGAACGAGGCGGAGCGCCCGCTCCTCCCGGGACCAGTGGACCTGGTACGGGAGTCGGGGGTCATCGGACGGACCTGGCTGGCCTACACCGCCCCTGGCGCGGACTTCGAGCTCGGTTGGGGTCCCGAGACCGGGTTGCGGGTCACCCGCGAAGCGAAGGAGGAGCAGAAGGAAGCCCGCATGCTCAGCTCCTGGCGTCGCATCGAGCGGACGGTGCAGCTGAAGCTCTCCAACGTCGGGGAAGGCTCCCACCGTGTCGAACTGACCGAGCGGGTGCCCGTCTCCGAGGTGGAGAAGATCCAGATCGAGGTGGAGAAGGAGTCAGCGGACGAAGACGGCTTCGTTCGGTGGGAAGTTCAGCTGGAGCCTGGGGAGACCGCGGAGCGGAAGCTGCACTACAGCCTGAAGCTACACAGCGATGTCACCGGGTTCTGAGGGCAGCGGTTTCTGGTCTTCTGGGAGCGCGGAGGCCATGTAGGCCTGCAAGTCCTTCAGGTGCTCTTCCAGGGTCTCGACACTCCACGCCGTGGTCGGCATCGGAGGGAGCACCTTGACCAGGACCTCGCTGGTTTGGATGTCCATGACCGTTCGGGTCTTCCAGTTTCGGTGGGCCCCGTGGACCATGACGGGCACGATCGGACGCCCGGTGGCGATGGCCAGGTGCCCTACGCCCTTCTTGAGGGACTTCA
>PVBE012506172.1_pt1 | contig 14615 bp, 16 predicted proteins | sample 1631181 | NCBI WGS metagenome assembly PVBE01 (sample SAMN08397723, study PRJNA350692) | Marine metagenome, whole genome shotgun sequencing project. | isolation source: water | place: Pacific Ocean | collected 2012-04
ACCCTGAAGATCAAATAGATGCGATGAAGGAAGCGCACAAACGATTATTCCGTGATAACGGTGGATCGCTTACTGACAAGATGGCACAATTGCTCAAGGAGTTTGGCGAACATTTACCAGTTCAACATTTGTGTGAAGCGATTGCAGCTTCAGCAGCAGGACGTCACGGACGATCTAATGAAAAGGTTTCGAAATAAGAGTACCGTGTCCGACACCGAAATACGCAATCGTGAATAGAAGAACTCTTATGGTGCCCCCAATATCTATCTGGTTTAGGTATTAATCATCATCCTCGCCGAATAAATATTGCTCAAATGTTTCATCCTCTTCCTCCTCCTCAACATCCTTGTACTTGACGTCATCGTCTTCATCTATTACATCTTGGTCGGTTTCTGATTCAAGAGGATTGTCCTCCTCATCCTCACTCAACTCTTCCATAGAAACACTTGGTGGTATCGCCATGAGCACGCTGTGTTGGGCGATATTCATCGTGAAATCTGTTGAATCAAACGGGATTCCAAGGGGTTGTTCAAGAATGCGAGTTTGAGTAAAGGTCACGGGAACCTCCATGTTTTATTAGGGGCAAATATGAAACACTGTTACAACTTTGCGTATTGATATCGAAATGTATGAAATTGTCAAGTGAGAGGTCTGATAATAGGGGTATTTTTTGTATATTTTTCCATTATTGAAAACAACTCTGGTTTTGATGGGTTATCGGGTCGATTCAACAATACAGCGAACAATTCGCCGGATGAGGGGTATAAATTCAAAAGAGACACATGACGGCTTCAACCTCACAACCAATTCAATTACCTGAAGAAGCGATTCATCGTTCAGAGCGAGTGACATGGCTTCTTGTTGGCGTGATAGTGTTGAGCATGGTGGACTTATTCCTCACCATTACGTACCTAACGACGGTTGGCATGAGTGAAGGCAACCCAATTGCTGTCTGGTTGCTCTCCACGACAAACTCTGTTTGGCCATTGGTATTGTATAAGTTGGGTACTGTTGCTGTTTGTGTCTCTCTTCTTTACACAAACAGGTATAAGAGACAAAGCGAATTGGCTTCTTGGTGCGCAATGATTATTCTTGTTGCACTATCGATATGGTGGAATCAATATTCTAGATTTCAACCCTATCTTCCACTCTCAGAGGATCATATTGTGATGGTCGATGATACCTTCATCCAGCCATTCCTATCCCTAGAGAAGCAAACCCCAGCAATTCAATAGAATAGAAGAGCATGCCCTGTTGGCGGAGTATTCCGTGACTTGGTACAGTAATGGCATGTTTCAAGTTCTTGTACTCTTCGTTCTCATGGGTTCCGTGATAGGTTGTGGAGTTCGCGCACCCTTAACCCAATTTAAAGGGTCATCAGTGACACAAGTCACGCCAGAAGCGGTGTCGTTGAATGCTACATTTGATATTTCAAATACGAATGACAAACCACTTAAATTAAAATATTATGAATACGCCGTTATGTCAAATGGTCGAACAGTCTACAGAGGGCGAGCATCAGCGGAGCAAACAGTACCTCGTTGGGCGACTGTGCAAAATACAATTCCTATTGTGATTCGAACGGAATATCTCAAGGCGAATCAACCGGTGACTTGGAACCTTTCAGGACGACTTAGTTACATTCCGCCCACTGCACTGGCTGAAACATTATTAAAAACAGGATTCTGGGAACCGAAAACGTCGATTCGTGCGAGTGACGATGTTGCAATCTTTGCCGAATTCATCCCTACAAACTGATTGATGGGTTTAGACAACCCATATAATCGGAATGAATCGCACACTTGTTCGCCACAATAAATGAGTGATGAATTGATGTGCCCTCACCGCCGATGCTCCATTATGGACATCAATATTATTCTTTCAACGGCGTCGAACCAAGGCGCATCGGATATCCATCTTGTGAGCGGAGAACCACCCGTGGTTAGGGTGGACACGGGATTGATTCGACTTGATCAACCAAGAATAGAATCGAGTGAACTCAACGAACTTCTCGCAACAATCCTTAATGACAATCAACAAGCCACACTCGACAAACAACAAGATGTTGACTTGTCATGGGCTACCTCGGGATGTCGTTATCTAGTGAATGTTCATATACAACGGGGGGTTCCAGCCATTGCTATGCGTACTGTAAAGACAGAGATTCCGCCTCTGGATTCTCTTACTCTTCCACCCTCTATTGCGCCGCTCGCAGAGTTGCCCCGAGGGCTTGTTCTTGTAACTGGAGATACCGGATCAGGAAAGTCAACGACACTAGCTTCGTTACTACAAGAAATAAACCTAAAAAAAAATAGGCATATCATTACACTTGAAGATCCGGTTGAATATACATTTGACTCAGAGTGCTGTCTTGTTGAGCAACGAGAACTTGGTCGAGACATGCCCAGTTTTGCTTCTGGTCTAAAGCACGCATTGCGACAAGATCCAGACATTATTCTTGTTGGGGAAATGAGAGATTTAGAGACAACATCACTTGCAATTTCAGCTGCTGAAACAGGTCATCTCGTTCTATCTACGTTGCACACCGTAAACGCTTCACAAACTGTTGAGAGAATTGTTGACATGTATCCAGCGAACCAACAATCACAAGTTCGTTCGATGCTTGCCAACACGCTCAAAGCAGTAATATCACAAACGCTATTACCTAAAATTGGAGGTGGAATGGTTCCCGCTGTTGAAATTTTGTTATGTAACCCAGCTGTTCGAAACATTATTCGCGAATCACGAACATTCGAAATACCAAATGTTATTGAGACAAGCAGTCGAGAGGGCATGGTGACTCGTGATGCTTCGATTGCTTCATTGGTTTTTAATGGTCTTGTTGACCGTGACATTGCTATTACTAATTCAACAGATCCACAGAGACTCCAGATGACGCTTGCCGCTTAAGGAATAGATTGATGCCAACATACCGCTATGAATTGCAACAAGAAAGCGGAGATCTGTTTGTCGGGCAAATTGCTGCTCAATCAGCTTCTAGTGCTGCGAGTGCAATTCAACAGCGAGGTGGTCGGATTGTACGTCTCGTTCCATTGCAAACAACAAGCGGAAGTGTGCTAAAAAAAATATGGATTGTTTTAAATACTGGAAATGGTCCAAAGAAGAGAGACATTCTAGATTTCACTACGCAATTAGCGGTTATGGTTCGTGCTGGAATAAGCCTACGTGTTTCTATAGATGGAATTAGTAAGCATGTTGAAAATGACAAACTAAAAGAAATTCTGACTGCGATTAAAGAAGACCTAGAGGCGGGCTGTACTTTTTCAGATGCAATTTCAAAGTATCCAAAATTATTTTCCCCGCTTTATATCAACATGGTTCGAGCAAGTGAACTTTCAGGTTCTTTTGGTCACATGCTCGATCGAATTGCAAAAATCATTACAAGGCAAATAGAAACAAAGAAACTCATTGTTGGTGCGAGTATTTACCCCGCGGTCATTGGTGGATTGGCAACAGTGGTTACGATTTTTCTATTGACATTCGTTCTCCCGCGTTTTGCCGGCGTGTTTGCAGGGAAGGAAGCAATTTTGCCATGGCCAACAAAATTCTTGATGGGTCTAAGTGCGTGGATGGTGATTTATTGGTGGCTGGTACCAATCGGCATGGCGTGTATTGCGAGTGGACTCGTACTTCTTTCAAAAACCGAAAGGGGGTGCTGTTTCATGGACAAAATGAAATTGAAATTTCCAGTTATTCGTAAAATGCTACGAGCGCTGTACATAACACGATCCCTACAAACATTGGGAGAATTGGTGAATGCAGGAGTGCCGATGATGAGCTCTCTTGAAGTGACAGGAAATATAGCGGGCAATCGAAATTATCATGCGTTGTGGGGTAAAGTAGCAAATGGCGTCAAAGAGGGACGCCGAATCAACGAAGTATTAGGTGGCACAAAGTTATTACCAGTTCCAGTTATTCAAATGATTGCAGCGGGCGAGGAGTCAGGCAAACTAGGTGATGTTCTTGAAGAAATTTCCGAGTATTACGATCGAGTATTACGCGATGCAGTAAAAACGTTTACAAGTTTGCTAGAACCCGTAATGATTGTGTTCATGGGCGGAATAGTAGGTTTTATTGCAATGGCAATTATTCTTCCGATTTTCAAAATGAGCGCGGTGGTCACAAGTTCATGAAACGAAACCACGAAATAACACGCCGGGGTTTTTGGCTCGTTGAATCTGCTGTTGCAATTGCAGTGATTGGAATAGGTGTTGTTGCAGTTGTTGGTTCGCAACAAGCATGGCATATTCAAGCAGTAGCCTCTGAAGAGCTCGCAACTGGAATGAGACTTGCAACTGAAATTCGTGAGATGTCCTTATTGTATCCAGCCAATGACCCAATTACTGGGACGTCCATGTGGGGAGCCGAATTGGGCGAGGTTATTCCTGTCGATCTCGACGATTTAGATGATCTTGATGGCGCAATATTTGCAGAATCGGATGGAAGTGGTCCACTTGATGCAACAGGGGCAATTATTGTTGGGATGGATGATTGGGAACAACGAATAATCGTGAATTGTGTAAATCCATTTGATGTGATGAGTATTGTTCCAGATGGTTCATCCGAAGTTATCCGCATAGATGTCGCTGCGCTTTATGCGGGTAAAGAAATAACGAGGTTAACATGGATAGCACCAAGATAAAAAGGACATGTAAACGAAACGGTTGGGCAACGGTACCAGCATTGCTCATGATTACAGTAATTGCTTCAATCACAGCTGGTATGGCAAGTGTTTCGTGGACGAACGTTCGAAGTGCAAGAGCGATGATTGCAATCGCTAAGGCGCACTCTGCTGCGGAATCTGGATTGTCATTTGGAAGTATCAGACTTTTAGATGAAGTCAACCGATATATTATTGATAGAGGAGTAATCGATAGTGATTTAGCCGAAAAATTATGGAGGGGAACGTGGACGTCTTCGGACGGGCAAATCACGGTCGCCCCTGCCTCAAACTATGTTGTTAGTTCTCCTACCGGCTCTGGAATTGTACATTCGCTACAAGATGTTTTTGAACAAATAGATACTCACTGGATTGAAGTGACTGACGAAGATCTGTTGTTGCCCACAATTGATAAGAATTATTCGTTGGATGTAAAACCAATCGCCCTAGATGTCACGGAAGAGAGTTTTTTTAGATTGTCTTACACATTGGTTAAAAACGATACGAGAATTTTGGTGACGAGTGTTGGTGAAGCGGATGGAATATCAAGAACAATCTCCATGGAATTCGATTTAGATAAACGAATCGATTATGCACTAGTTGCAATGTCCCGCGTGATGGTTGGACGAAACGTGATTGTTGAAGGTCCACTTGGTACTCGTTATGGGATTGGCGTAAGCGAACTTAATGCAATGTTCGGAGTACCGCTTGTGATGCGGAGTGATTTTTATGGCATTGACTCTGCAATACTTGATGGTGACATTTCTACTTTTGAGGGATTAGTTCTCGCCAATGATGTCGATGGGGATAATCGACTTCGACCGAACCACCCAACAGAGAGTATAGGATTGGGTAGTACGATGCTTGATTATGATGGAGATCAGTATGTCACCGAGATGGATTTATTCCTTTCTCGATTTGATAGCAACGGTGATATTGGAGTTGTGTACGATCCTGCACGAGCAGCGACCGCAGGGTACCCCGGTTTAACGCAGGAATTCGCCAGTGATTTGCAGCTTGCAAAACTTATTGATTATGCAAGAAGCGATCGCAATGATGACGGTGCCACGGATGCTTTGGATCGAGAACTTGGTTGGGATGACGGTATTATTGACGCGAAGGACCAGTATGCAAAAATTGATGGCAATGTAGGATTTGCAGTAGATGTAGCAACGTGGGAAACCGCAGCGGAATCACAATGGCAAGACGATGTAAGTGGTTCAATTGTTTCGGAGTATGGCACCTCTGCAGCGCAATTTTCTTTATCCGAGAATCAACTGGCGGAGTTAACAACATCAATGTTTGCAGGCGCTCAAACATGGTTTGAAACAGAATCACTGACAGGTACAATGTTTGGGGATGTAAGTAGTGGTCAAGTACAATCTAATATTCAGACAGGGGGGACGTATACCCCACCATCTTCAAACACTTGGGAAAGCGTCCCTTGGGAATCAGGTGGGGCGTACGATTGGTATCAACGTCCAATGTACAAAAACATGACGTTTACTAATGTTCGTATACCTAAAGGTACAAACGCAGTGTTCGAAGATTGTATGTTTGTTGGTGTAACGTGGGTTGAAACAACAGAGGATGTAGCTGATCCAAACTGGAATTTCGCAGGAGCAGTTGCGCCGGACGGGAGCGGAGGATATGTCACGCAATTTAGTGGTCTAACTGCTGATTCTGGAGGAGTGACGTATCCCGAAACACGAGATGTTTCCAACAATATCCGCTTCCATGATTGTACATTTCTAGGTTCAATTGCTGGTGATGTTCCTTCAGAGTTTACGCACTGGAGAAATAAAATTCAGGTTACCGGTGAATCGAGATTCTTCCTTGATCCCAATGATCCAGATTTAGCCAACCAAGTGGACGGAGTTGCGTTACAGGCTGTATTAAATTCAATAGATCCATCGGATCGAGAACAACTTGCACGAAGTTCAGTATTGATGCCAGGTTGGTCTGTAGAAATCGGTGCTTTTCAGAATGACGAAAGTGTTGGTGTGAAGTTAACCGGAACAATAGTGAGCGGTTTACTGGATCTTCGAGGTGTCGTGGATGTGCACGGTGCAATTCTTTCCACCTTTCGCCCGACAGAGGGCGAGGGGCCTTTATTTTATGGTGGTGAGGCCGATGCATTTAATACGACAATTGGGTACTTCGGACCAGAAGATGGCGATGGCGAAGGAGTTGACGAGAGTTCAAAGCCATTTACTGGATACGGTAGAGTTTCCTTACGCGCTAATCCAGATGCTCCGATGCCCGATGGCGTGCCTTGGCCTATTACTGTCGTGCCAGATGGATTGAGTTATCAGGAGGGTTTCTAATGCAACGCGGTTTTACAGTCGTAGAACTCTTGATTGGCCTTGCAATCACCGCTGTGCTATTAACGGGCTTATTTGGTTCAATCAATGTTTCAATCGACGCATATTCTAAATCTTCTGCAGATGGCGTGAATCGATTAACTTCTCGGTTACTTGTGGAACGAATCGCACTCTTAGCACGCACCGGCACATCATTTGGACCAATTCCAGCAAGTGCAACTATCAACGAAGTAGAAAGTGATTTTTTAGAAATCACAACACCCTCTGGACAGCAAGTTACGATTACTTGGGATCCCATTGCTCAAGCGTTAGAAATGGATGTCGATGGAATCAATTCAACTGTGCTTGGCGGAGTCACCCAAACTATTGATGGAAAGCCAATCACTCCGTTCTTATTGCAATTCGAAAATGGAAGAACCCTGCTAAGGGTGACAATCAATCTTGCTGTCATCCCAGATGTCCAATACAAAACCTCAATGGATGGTAGTGGTGGTGAAACTGTTCGATTAACGGCATCCGTCATGCCACGAGCGCAATTGTATTAATTAATAATTATTAATAAATAATTTCAGCGCCTTTGGTTCACGCCAATTCTTTGTATTTTTTCTATTCTGGGAAACCATGTCTTGCTGGGGAAGTCAATCGAGTTTGACTCGATTTGACAATTTATATGCGGTCAAGGAATCGCTTGCTTCAGCGATGACGCGAGCAATTGGTTCTGTATTACTTGGTCGAACATGTAGCCAGCCCTCATCAAAATCAATTCGAAGGCCATCGCTGTCATCTAGTGTTGCATCTGCATACTCTTTTTTTAGTCGTTCGATTTCTTTTTGAATCGCTGGTAGCCCGCCCAACTCTTTGAGTTCAATCTTTCGTTTAATCATTTCGTATGGTTGGATACTTCGGACAATAGTTGAAAGTGGATCCTCTTTTTTGCACAGCAGATCTAATACCAACGCCATCCCTGCAAGGCTATCACGAATCCAGCAAACATCAGGAAAAATAACGCCGCCATTACCTTCACCGCCAAGTACACAGTGATGCTTTTTCATCATGTTCGCAACGTTTGCCTCACCAACAGGGGATCTCCACGTAGTGCAATGGAACGACTTCGCCACATCATCAACCATTCTGCTCGTTGATAAATTTGTAGCAATAGAAGTGTTGGGATTTTCTTCCAACCAGCGCATTGCAGCGAGTACCAAAGTATATTCCTCACCAAAATAAAAACCAGTTTCATCGACGATTGCCAGCCGATCTGCATCTGGATCTTGAGCGAAACCTACGTCAGCATCAAATTTGTCAACATTTTCAGCAAGATCTGAAAGGTTTTCTGCTTTTGGTTCAGGCTCGTGAGCAAATTTACCCGTCGGTTCCCCGTTGAGATGAAGAACCTCACAACCTAGGAGTTCCAGCAATTTTAAACCCGAAACACAGCCTGCCCCATTAATTGAATCGAGCACAACGCGAAAGCGTCGTTCCTGAATTGGTTTCGGGTCAATAACTCCAAGAAGTTTTGCAATATGTGTGTCATTTCCCTGAGTATTGAAGTCTAGTTTTCCGCCATTTTTTTTCTTCAGCGAACGATGCTCGTGGAACCGTCGAATAATTTCTTCCGCATCTTCCTTGCTTGGAGCAAGCCCATCGCCATCAAGACACTTCAGCCCGTTCCATGGCGTTGGATTATGTGATGCAGTGACGATGATTCCTCCATCAGCTCCCAAAGCATGAATCATGACTCCAGCGGTTGGTGTTGCGACAACACCAAGGTCAATGACTTGGCATCCACATCGAACAAACGAATCTGCAACTGCCTGTTGCAATAAAGGACCACTTGGCCGACTATCTCGAGCAACGCAAAGTGTCGGTAATCGCGCAAGTTTTTCTGCAAGGAATGAAACAAATGCGTCAGCGAACGTTGTTGCAACTTCTGGCGTCATCGATTCCCCGACAATTCCCCGTGCGCCTGAAACAGAGAGCATAAGTGGAGCGTTGGTCATAATGTGTAGGTCGCTTGGCAATTGGGGGCTTCGGTCACGGTAACGGATTGTACCCGAGTATTTCCGTGAAACTGTTTGGACATGGCTTTACCGATATAGAGGGCAACTTGTTCAGCGGAAGGATTTTTGCATTCAAGCACCTCGACGATATTGAGATTGGACTCAGAAAGAGGAGCAACAATCATTTCAAGCCGACTCTCAACATCAAGAAAATCAATCAACACACAATCTTTGTCAAGTGATTTTCCTTCAACAACAACGCTCACTTTCCAGTGATGGTCGTGGGGTGTTTCTTCTACCCCGTTTATGGTTACAGCATGAACCGCATTAAATGAAGTTGAAACTTGAATACTAAACATCGGTCGCACTCCACTCTTCTTGAACGGTCCATGTGAATGGCTCAACGGAACAATCTATATGCACCGCAAAAAATCCTCCTCGATGTTGCTTGACGAGATTCCAAATAATTTGGCGATCAGTTTCTGGAATATTTTTGTTTTCAACATCGTCAACATGAACCCATTCAAGTACTCCCTCATCAATTTCCAGTTTTGTAATTTCAGAATGATGTATTGGTCGCTTCACTTCAAACAAGAAAAGAAGCCAATGGGTTTTATCTTCGTATGCAGTTTCGGCAAGCATGCCCGAGAGTCTGATATCTTGTAGTTCAATAACAACACCAGACTCTTCTTGTATTTCACGAATGGCACATTCGTGAGGGCTTTCGCCAATCATTGCTTCTAATTTTCCGCCGATAGGCGAATACTTTCCAGAATTTGGTTCTTTTGCTCGATGAAGTAGGAGCAGTCGATTATCTTCATCGTATAAATAGCAGAGCACAGCAATTTTATATGGAAGGTCTGTTATGGAATATGATTCAGCCATTCGATGAATCCTTGATTTGTTTCTTCATTTCTCGAACTGAATTCTGCATTCCAACAATTACACTCCTGCTGATAATGGAATGTCCAATATGCAATTCCGTTATTTCTGGAATTGACGAAATACCTGTAACATTGCGGTGTGTAAGCCCATGTCCTGCGTTGCACTGCAATCCTATTTCGATAGCATGCTGAACCGCAATCCGTACTTTATCACGTTCTAACAGCACATCAGGATGCAGATGGGAAAAGTCATTTCGAATAAACGATTCGGCAAACGGTCCGGTATGTATTTCGCATACTGTAAATCCAGAGTCAAGTACAGCATCAATTTGATTCTTATCCGCATCAACAAATGCGCTGACTCTCATACCGCCATCCCTAAGTGATTTGACTATTTCTCGAAGTCGGTCGATGTCTCCCGCAACATCGAGCCCGCCCTCGGTGGTTACTTCATCTCTTCCCTCAGGCACAATCATTGCCATATTTGGCGTCGAATTTAAGGCTAGAGTGACCATTTCAGGTGTCGCGGCAAGCTCAAGGTTTAGGGGAACTTCGATAATCTTGCGCAATCGAAAGAGATCCTCATCTTGCATGTGCCGACGGTCTTCACGGATGTGCAGCGTAATTCCATCCGCTCCACCAATGCATGCTTCGGTAGCAGCCACAATCGGATCTGGCTCGATGGTCTTACGTGCCTCGCGAATGGTGGCAACATGGTCGATATTTACACAAAGTTTGGTCATGAAACTTGTTCCAAATGAGAGGTCGAATCACAGGGTGGCGAGTATACTCCCCGTGAGCCGATATGCGCACACCAGAGAGCCTGTAGATGTCAGAGTTTGAAAAAAAATTATCTCAATTAAAAGCAGACTTGAATACCCAAGGTGCGAGGGTATCTGACCAACTATTACAAGCAGTTGATTCTAGTTTTGGTGGAGATACCGATGCCGCAAAAAATGTGATTGCTGGTGATGAATTCATTGATCGCGTCGATGTGGAAATCGAACGAGCATGTATAGGCCTCTTACGACTTGGTGTAAACGATGAACATAGCATTCGAAGCGTATTAACAATTGTCAAAGTCAACAACGAACTAGAGAGGATTGCCGATTGTGCAGTCATCGTTGCCGAGTCGGCAATGAAAAGCGAGCAACTAATTTCGATGGCACCTCCGACATTCAGAGTGATGGCAAATAGTGTCGTTGGAATGGCAAGGGACACGATACACGCGCTTGCAGAAGCAGATACTGAAATGGCTGTACGCGTATTATCTTTCGATGACACGGTCAGCAGGTTTCGAAAAGAGATTGTGCTCGATGTACAGCACCGAACGAGCAATGGAGAATTAAACCCACTTGTGGCCTTTGAGCTTTTGGCTGTAACCCGTTCTCTTGAGCGAATCGCAGATCATTGCACGAATATTTGTGAACAGGTTATCTACCTTGAAACCGGGAAAATTGTTAGACACTTACCAGAGGGTTGGACATCTCCGGAAACCCCTGAGTTTTGAGTGACGTTCCTTGCGAATTGCAGCAACGTATAGCAAAACATGGACAAGAACATGTTTTGAATTTCTGGAACGATCTGAATGAAAATCAACAACACCGCTTTGCACTTCAATTAGAATCAATAGACTTAGATGTATTGGATACGATTCAACAGCAAGCGTGTACAGAAGATTTTGGAGATGTGCAACCATCGCCTGTTGTAACGCTTACTGATGCGCACAAGCAAATTGGAATAGAAGTAATAAAAAACGGAGAACTTGGCATCCTTACAGTTGCCGGAGGGCAAGGTACTCGATTGGGTTGGAGTGGTCCAAAAGGGACATTCCCGGCAACATCAATTACTGGAAAATCACTATTTCAAATTGTTGCTGAACAAATTGTTTTCGCTTCGAAGAAATATTCTGTGTCAATACCATGGTACATCATGACGAGTAAGGAAAACGACGCGGTAACTCGTTCATTTTTGCTCGACAATAACTGTTTCGGAATCGACCGAACAGACATCTTTATTTTTACTCAGGGTGAAGTGCCCGCCTTTGATGAACATGGGAAAATCCTTCTTGCTGCAAAGGGAATGGTTGCAATGAATCCAGATGGGCACGGCGGTGTTCTCACAGCATTGAAAGCAAGTGGCGGGCTTGAAGAAATGGAAGCAAGGGGAATTAAGTACATTTCGTACGTACAAATAGATAATCCGCTTGCCAATGTCATAGATCCAGCCTTCTTGGGAATTCACCTTTGTGCAGAATCATCAAAAGAAGTATCAAGTAAATGTGTTAGAAAAACAGATTCAAAAGAACGGGTTGGCGTGTTTTGTTCCGCTAATGGAAAAACAAAAGTTGTTGAGTACAGCAATCTTCCAGAAGAAAAAGCAACCGAAGTAGACGAAAAGGGTGCACTGCGGTTCACTGCGGGTTCGATTGCTATTCACATGGTTTCAACAGAGTTTTTACAACGAATTACTGACGATTTGCCTTGGCACAAAGCGTACAAGAAAGTTTCACATACTGATTTGTTTACAGGGGAGCAGAATATTCCAGATGAACCCAACGCATATAAATTTGAGAGGTTCGTATTTGATGTGTTGTCATTTGCTAAGAATTCCTTGGTTGTTGAAACAGAACGAGAAGAAGAGTTCGCTCCAATCAAAAACGCGACGGGGGATGATTCCTCAATAACAAGTCAACAATTACAACGAGATCGAGCAGTTCGCTGGTTGCTCGCAAATGGTGTTGAAGTTTCGGACACCGCAACAGTTGAGATTAGCCCGCTATTAGCAGCAACTTCAGAGGACCTCCGTCAAGCCGAGTTGCCTACCTCGATAGGCGACGATGAAATTGTGGCGTTGTAGTAGATGGAAGCGTGGATCGACCAACTCATCAGTGGGGTGGATCCAGCGTGGGGACCATGGGTGGTATATGGATTATTATTACTCTCGGGATTTGGCATTCCACTCGGCGAAGACATCATTATTATTCCAGCTGGGATGTTGGTGCAGCAAGGGGCACTACCGCTTTGGCCAACCCTTACCGCCGCGTATGTTGGGGTTGTTTCTGGTGATTTACTATGGTTTCTTGTTTGTTCAAAAATCGGAACAAAACTTGTTCAAAAAAAATGGTTCAAGCGGTTTGTGCATCCAAAACGAATGCTTCAAGTGAAGTATCAATTTGATGTGAGGGGTATTTGGGTCATCATTCTCGCAAGGTTTATTCCTGCAAGTAGAACGACAACAATTACGGTTGCTGGAATGATGCACATGAAATTTTGGAAATTTGCACTTGCAACAGTACTTTGTTGTCTTGTTACTGCTCCGATGCAGTTATTTGCAGGTTGGTGGATAGCAGACAGTTTACAAGCAAAAAGTACCATAGAATTGGTTGTTCGCTTGTTGGGTCTAGTGATGGTGGTAGTTGCTGTAATTTGGACCTACAGGTTGTGGTCGAGCCACAAAAAATCTGGAAAGAAAGTACCTCGTGCGAGTGCGTCTTGGCTTCGGCGTTTTTCGAAAAAGAAAAAGTAACTAAGTTTTGGTTGGATGTTCTGTATAATAAACATCGTTATGAGAACAGTAATTACCGGACAAATTGGTATGGACAAAAAGCCATATCTTGAACAAACTGCGAACATTGCAGGTGAACGAGGCGGCAACATTGAAATTTTTAATGTGGGGAAAATGATGTACGCCGAGGGGCCAGATATTCGCCCGGGACGAATTCTTGACCTTCCTCTTAGCCGACTCCACTCATTACGACGTGCGGCGATTAAAGACATCGTCTCCGCCACATCACCGATTGAAGAACACCCAAACGTTGTGATGAATACACATGCCACATTTCGTTGGCGACATGGTTTGTTCCCCGCATTCGATTTCGATCAATTGAAGGCGTTTCAACCCAATCTGTTTATATGCCTTGTTGACAATATTGAAGTTGTGCACGATCGATTACACGCAGAACATGACATCGATGCAACCCTTAAAGATTGCATGGTCTGGCGCGAAGAAGAAATTCTTGCAACCGAATTGATGGCACAAGCTTGTGGGTGTAGTAATCAGTTTTATGTATTAAGTAGGGGTAGGCATGTTGATACAACAGAGACGTGTTACAAACTCATCGCCCGAAATAATCTCAAAAAAGCGTATCCAAGTTTTCCTATGAGCCATGTTGTGGACATGCCAGATATTCTCGAAGAAATTGACCAATTTAGAGCAGCATTGGCAGAACATTTTATTGCATTTGATCCAGCAGATGTGGATGAAAAACTTTTACTTGATCGAGGAATTGAAGCTGCCAAAGAAGGCAAAGATTGGATTGAAGTCGAAGCGCATGCGTTTGGCGGGAAAAAGGGCGGCGAACAGATGCGGGTTTCGGTTCGAGAAATTCTCGATATTGCTGGCGACATAGATGGACAAATCTATATGCGAGATTTTAGATTGATTGACCAATCAGACATGATAGTTTCACTTGTTCCCGAACTTCCTGGCGGAGTACCTGGACTTTCAAGTGGTGTTGAACGCGAGTTACAACATGCTTGGGAGCATACTAAGGAAGTGTATGTTGTATGGAAGCCAGCGAAACCACCATCACCATTTATTACAGAAACAGCAACGAAGATTTTTACATCGGTTGAGGAAGCGTTGAATTATTTTTCGGAACAAGGTTATTTTGAAATGGCGAACTTGTTCGGCCATTAATCGAACGAAACCCACTCGAGGAACA
>PVBE010150560.1_pt1 | contig 14614 bp, 9 predicted proteins | sample 1631181 | NCBI WGS metagenome assembly PVBE01 (sample SAMN08397723, study PRJNA350692) | Marine metagenome, whole genome shotgun sequencing project. | isolation source: water | place: Pacific Ocean | collected 2012-04
GGGCGACCGCGTGCGTCCGACCGACCGCGTGCGTCCGACCGACCGACCGCGTGAGTCCCCACCGAGTTCCATCCGTCCGACACACATCGACCGAGTGACTCTTTCACCGATCACGACCGGTCGAACGTGTCCCGCGCGTTTTTTATCGACGCACGCAAAACGCAAAGCGCGCCCACGATCGCGTACACGAGTACCGTGTGTACCCATATCGAGCCCACCCCGCGCGCGTCTCTTCGCGCGGTCGACATCGCGAGGGGTGGCGCGCGCCCCGGTGGAATTGAATTGGGGCGCGATCGGGTCGGATTCCACCGCGGGACGCGATCGCGCGCGGCATATTTGAGCGTTCGACGCGAAGACATGCAGGTGCGCGAGAGAATCGATTGGTCCATCGGTCGATCGATCGATCGGTCGGTCGGGGATGGGCGAGGCGACGCGCGGGGGAGGTGACGACCGCGCGCGAAGAGGGTTGTCGATGACGGGGAGAGGGATGTCGAGAGGATAGACGCGCGCGCGAGAGGTGAGAGCGATGACTGACGGTGACGTGCGATGCGTGCTCGTGAATAGTCTACGTTGAGTCAAAAAGTGAGCTTGGCGCCGAAGAGCGGCGCGATTCGCCGCGAGGCGAGGCGCGCGCGCGTCGCGAAAGGGGCTCGCGGCGTCGGGGCAAAGGCGATGCTCACGATGAGCGCGGGTCCGGCCACGACGGAGGGGTACGGTGCCTGCTGCTTCCGTGGTGCGGTCGCGGAGAAGTACTTGAACAAGTACGGCGAGAGCGCCAAGTTGCTCGAGGATAAGACCTGGGTCGAGTCCGAGTTGAAGGCTGACGTCGTCGCCAAGGCGGTGCTCGACTGGGCCGTGGACAACGGCGCGTCCGTGTACTGCCACTGGTTCCAACCGATGGGCTCCTCCGGTGTCCGTCACGGTAACTCTGGTCAAGTGCACCAATCCATGATGGATTTCGCGGCGGATGGTACCCCGTACTACTCCCTCTCCGGCGAGCAACTCCTTCAAGGTGAAACGGATGGTTCCTCCTACCCGAACGGCGGCATGCGCGCCACGCACACGGCCGGTGGTTACCTTTCCCTCGACCCGTCTTCGCCGATCTTCCTTCGCGAAGACACTGTCTTCATCCCGGCGGCGTTTGTGTCCTACAACGGCGATGCTCTCGATGAGAAGACGCCGCTTCACCGCGCCACCTCCGCCTTGGACAAGCAAACCAAGCGTATGCTCAAGGCGATGAAGTACGACGTCGGCGACGCGTCTGTGTACGCCAACATTGGTTTGGAACAAGAAATCTTCTTGGTTCCGCGACACGCGTTCTACCGCCGCCCGGATCTTCAATTCACTGGCCGTACCATCACCGGTGCGATGCCGCCGCGCGGCCAAGAGATGAGCGATCACTACATGGCTCCGATCTCCCGCGCCACCGCCGCCTTCGAGTGCATGCGTCAAATCCAGCAAGAGTGCTTCAAGCTTGGCATTCCTTTGAAGACCCGTCACCGTGAAGTCGCGCCGAACCAATACGAGTTCGCCCCGATGTTCGGCAACGCCATCAACCAAGTGGACCAAAACTTGATGATTATGCAAATCATCGAGGAAGTTGCCTCCGAGCACGGCCTCGCGGGGCTTCTCCAAGAGAAGCCGTTCGCTGGCATCAACGGCTCCGGTAAGCACAACAACTGGTCCATCGGTACTTCCGACGGCCTCAACTTGATGAACCCGAAGCAAGTCAACTCCGTCACCGGCAACCCGGAAATTTTCCCGCTCGTCATGTCCGCCATGGTTTCCGCCATCGACAAGCACGGTGACTTGATGCGCCTTGCGATCGCGTCCCCGGGCAACGACTTCCGTCTCGGTGCCATGGAAGCGCCGCCGGCTGTCATGTCCACGTACCTTGGCCCGTCCCTCACTGAGTTCTTGAACACTGTCAAGGAGGGCACTCTTGGTGAGTATGCGCCGGCGAAGAAGCCGCTGAAGTTCGGCACCGACACGATCCCGTCCATTGAAGTCCCGGCGGAAGATCGTAACCGTACGTCTCCGTTCCCGTACGGTGGTAACCGTTTCGAGTTCCGCGCCGCCGGTTCTTCTCAAAACGTGTCTCTTGTCAACACTGTCTTGAACACCATCGCCGCCGAGGCGTTTAAGATTGTTGCGGACCGCCTCGAGGCGGGTGAACAACCTCTCGCCATCGCGCAAGACTTGTTGAAGGCGCACGACAAGTGCGTGTTCAACGGTAACGGTTATGATCCGGAATGGCCGGATGAGGCTGTCAAGCGCGGTGTGTGGCGCATCGATGCCGGCTGCGACGCTATCAACGAACTCGACAGTGACAAGAACGTTGCCCTCTTCGAACAGATGGGCATTTTCACCGCCAAGGAATGCGAGGCGCGCAAGTCTGTTCTCCTCGGCCACTACATCGGCCAAGTCGAGATGGAAGCGTTGACGATGATTGACATGATCAACCAACACGTCATCCCGTCCGCGAAGAAGGCTGACTTGGGCAACCCGAAGAAGCTCGTCGACGCCGTCAAGACCCTCAAGGGTGCCGTCGCTAAAATTCACTCGGCGATGGAATCCGACGAGCACAATGCCGCGCAACTTGCGCGCACCATGCGCTTGGAAACCATGGTTGACATCCGTGAAGTGATTGATGACTTTGAATCCAGATGCCCGCCGGAAGAGTGGACGCTCGCCACGTACGCTGAGCTCCTCTTCCTCGACACTTTCCCGGAGAGCGACTTCTGCTAAGGGAGCATTTCGATGTTGCGACAGAAGTTAGTATATCAAGATACGTGCTATTACTCGCGATCATGATGCAGTACATTATTATGCAATATCATTTCATTCTATCCCACTTGCCCTTCGCCAACTCGCAACTCGTGTGCGAACAGAGATGTTCCACGCTCGCCCATTTCGTGCGACTCATTTCGCCTTCGCGCGCGACGTGGCGATCCCCGCGCGCCGAAACATTCGCAGGCGGTAAGCTTGGAAGTTTACCCGCGCCCGGTAACTCTCTCGCCGTCCCTGCGAGGAAAGATCGTTCTGCTCTATCGTACTTGGCGCGCGCGTCCCCGGCCAAGCCGCGCTTGAAAAATTCTAAACCGCTAACTACTTCCAAGTCCGTGAGAGGCACGACGAATCGCCTCAGAGGCACATCGTTCGGCATCGGCGCGTTCGGAAGCACGAATGCCGCGCACGACACTTTCGAATCTGTCGAAACCACGAAGATGACTTTAAAAAAGTGAGTCGGCACTGCGACCATCGCCGGAGGCTCGCCTAGCATTGGATACTTCATTTCCCATTCCGTCGGTTTAGGTAACCCTTCCCGCGCGCGCAATTGCGACTCCGTCGCGACGCTGGACGTCGCGGTGTCGAAACTCTCTCTTCGACTCGGTAAGAACAAAGGCCCGGTGGCGACGTACGTCGCTCGCGACTTTTCATTCCCGGCCACGTCGCGGACAAACTGTTCTAATTTCGCCCAATAATCTCTATTAAATCCCGGCCCGACTTGCGGCGATACGTTCGCCAACGAAAACGTGGCGTCCACTTCGTCTTGCGTTCGCTTCTGATTCGCGGCGGCCACGAGGTGACCTCGGTCGTAGCCACTCCCGCGAAAATCATCGAGCCGCGCGCGGTGTTTCCACGACGTGGATTCATCCTCGTAGAATTCCGACTTTTTCCGCGTCCCCGGACCCTCGAGCGTCTCCGGCGTCAGTTTTTCCATCACCCAGCGCGGATTACGAGTGCGCCCATCGAACGCGTGCGCGTACGACGACTTGGATTGAATGTGCGAGACGACATCCGACGGCCAACCGTACTCGAGCGCGTCGTGCTCGACGTACTCGCGCTCTGTCGCGTCTCCATCGGCCGGTCGACGCGCGCACGCGCGCGCGATCGACGCCCCGGCGCCGACGCCGAGCGCGAAGCTCAATCCGAGTCGAGCGGCGTCGAGGGAGGGTCGACCGGGCGTCGACCCGAACGAGCGGGCGACGACGAGACATCGCGGAGGAATCCCGTTCGAAAATCCTCGCGCGTTGAGACGCCGCATCGGCGCGCGCGTGCCTACAGTGGGGTGTGGTATTAAAACGGCGGCGAGTCTAGACGGTTGCCGCCGCGGCTGCCGCTTCCGCCGCCGCTCTCGCCTTTTCCTTCTTCGCGGCGTCGAGCTGTGCCTTCTCATCCTCGACCGTCTTAACTAATGCATCGATCTCCTCCGTGCTAAGCATTTCGAGACCAGTCTTCGACGAACGGATGACAGCAATCTCTATGTTCTTCGAGTTCGGCTCGACGACTTCGAGCAGCGCCTTGAGCGTAAACTTAATCGCATCTTCGCCGCTAAGCTCTTCATAATGCTTCTCCAACCACTCTCGAACCGACTTGGCGTTACGACCGGTCGCATTCGCTTTCCACTGACTGTACGTACCGCTCGGATCGGTGTGAAACAGCTGTGGTTTACCCTCGGGAGAGAAACCCGCTATGAGCGTGCTCAAACCGAACGGTCGCACGCCTCCACTCTGTGTGTACTTTTGCTGGACCCCACCTATGTATCGAGTGATATACTCCACCGACGCTTCGTCTTCGAGCGTCAACCTGTGGCTCTGACACTCCGTTCTCGCTCGATTGATCAAAATCCGCGCGTCCGCCGTCAAACCCGCGAACGCCACCGCGATGTGATCATCCAGCAATTGAATCTTTCGGATCGTTCTGGGATCTTGAAGCTTCGGAACCGACTTGCGCTCGACACCAAGCACCACGATATCGGCGCCACGCACGCCGACGGCGAGCGTACCCTTTCGCACGGCTTCCATCGCGTATTCAACCTGTCGAAACGAACGGTAATCAAAGTCAGATCGTTAGGTCAGGCAAACTCTTCGCGCTTGAGACGAGCGAACGCGACCGGAGCGGTCGCGCGGCGCACGCGTTGGATCATATGCAGTCGTTCGCATCGAATGAACGCACCTGGAACAGATGCCCATCCGGCGAGAAAACGGTGATGGCGCTATCGTATGGCATGATGCGACGCAACTAACTCGAAGCGAAGAATAGATCTAACGTTCTCGCGAGGTGTTGTGGACGAGACGTTCGGAGATCGGGCTCGTTTCCACTCACGCGCTTTTTGTTCTCGTTCGAGCGGCTTTCGGCGACGTGCGTGAGGTCGAACCAACGCGCGTCGTCGTCTGAAGTTGCGCCAGTCAACAGCGCTCGAGTCGCGAGCGAGCCCGACGAGAGCGAGGGTCGAGCGTGCGATGCGTCAAAGACTTTGCATACTGTGCGTGCATATAAATCATGTACATTAAAATTAAACACTTTAGGCACCAAAGGTGCGAGGAATGCGCGGCGGTCTCACACCAACGCCCGGAGGACTCACGTTCTGGTCCTCCGCGACGTTGTTCGAGCGGTTGTTGTGTTCCGCTAAATCGCCGACGCGAATGATGACGCGACGGTGCATGTGCGCGCCTTGCGCGGAAGGACGGAATATTGAAAACTCGTTCGAATCGCCTGGAGGTGTGATTTTGACCCTGTCGAGAATTTGCGCCCCGTTCATGACGACTCCGTCCACCGCCGTGATGACGTCTCCGACGGCGAGTCCCGCCAGGCTCGCCGGTGACTTCTCGATGACGTCGACGATGACTGTGCCGACTGGGAGCTCTTGCGCACGATCTCCGAACGCGGAATTCGCGGTGAAATTGTCAACCATGCGGATACCGATGAATGGGTGTGGAACTTTTTCGCCGTTCGCGAGCATCCTGACGACTCTCTTCACGGTGTTGATGGGGATGGCGAATCCAATACCTTCGGCGTCCGCGCGGATGGCGGTGTTGAGAGCGACGACTTCGCTAAACTCGTTCACCAGCGGTCCGCCCGAATTACCGGGATTGATGGCGCAATCCGTCTGAACAAAGTCTACACGCCGGTCGGTGATACCGAGTTCCGCCGACGTGCGGTGAACGTTACTGATGATGCCCAAAGTGACGCTGTTATCTAAACCTAATGGATTCCCCAACGCGATCGCGTAATCTCCAACCTCCACATTGTCGCTGTCACCCAAAGTGGCCCAAGGTAAGACGTGTCCGGCTCTCGGCTTTAATTTAATGAGCGCGATATCCGTCAGAGTATCCACGCCCTTCACCTCCCCATCGTACACATTCCCGTCGATGAACGTCACCTTGACGTTCTCTTCGCTCTTCACCACGTGACTGTTCGTCACCACGTATCCCTCGATCGCGTCGATCACCAATCCGCAACCCGTCCCGCGAATCACGCCGCTTCGCCCATTCGTCGACTTCCCGCCGCCCCTTCCCTCGCTCACCGATCCACTCACCGACATCGCTCGCCGCAGCGACGCAGAATCGCTATCGATGCGCACGACCGCCGGACCGATCGCGTTCGCCGCGTCGCGCACGAACGAATTCCTTTTCTCTCGTCTTCGCAAACCTCTGCCGCCGCTCCGGCTCCGTTCGCCGACGAATCGCTCAAACGACGAGCTCGCGCTCGCCGCCGCGCGGTTTCGCGCGTGCGCGCTCGGAGGAACCGCGGTGAGACCCAATACCATCGCGGACGCCGCGAGCGCGAACGCTCGCGCGCGCGCGGGACCGCGTCGCCCGTCACCGGCGCGTCGCGAGACGACGGCCGATTCCGCTCTCGCGTCGTCGTCGTCGCCGTCGTCGTCGTCCGCGAGCGCGGCGCGCGTCGACGCGCGCGCGGACGATGAGACTCGACGAGTTCTCCCATCGAACCGCGCGACGCGAGACGTCGCCGACGACGACGGCGCGCGCGAACGCGCGACGGTGAACGCCATTCGTTCGCGCTCGATTATGCCGCGACGACGACGACGTCTCGCGGTGATGGCGACGCTCGTCGTCGCGCTCTCGGCGTGTATGAGCGTCGACGCGCGCGCGGGGAAGAACGTCCGCCCGCGCTCGCGCGGAGGATTCGCCGGGGGCGCGCGCGCGAGGCCGGGGCGCTCGAGCGTTCCGCGACCGCCTCGAGACGCGTTCGGCGCCAAGCGAGGACGCGCGGCGCCGCGCACGGCGGTGGAGAACGAGTTGGAGCGTCAACGGCGAATGTTGATGGCGCAGACGGACGCGGCGGTGGATCGCGGGCGCGCCGAGGCGCTGCGAGAGAAGCGAAGGGAACACTTTGCGAAGGAAGAGAGTTCGCGTCGGCGACGACGGTTGACGGAGGACTCGGAGGGGGCGTACGCGCCGATCGATGCGGATGAAAAGTTTGAGGGATGGAACGCGCTCGAGGAGGTGCCGGCGTCGGTCTTGTGCGATGGGTGTAAACTGACGGTTCGTGGCATTCACGCGGACGCGGCGGCGTCGGCGAGGACGACGCCGCAGTCGTCGTGGAAAGCGCTGGATGAGAGTTTGCGAGAGGAATTAGTAGAGCTCGTGTGGAGAGAGCGAACGTGCGCGAGGTTTAAGAACGCCACCGCGCTTCGAAGGGATCGATTACGCGATCGATTGGTCGACGTGAGGGAGGATACGCGACACTCGGAGATTACCAATCCGACGGAGGCGCGGCGCCGGCCCGAAGAAAATCCAGACGTCTACGCGGCGGAAATGCTCGCCGGCGTGTGTGAATTGCTTCGCGAAGACGTACAGACGAAGGATTTACTCGCGGGTGCGTTAGCCGCGCTGAACGACGTGCGGCCGATGACGGACGCGCGCGCGCGCGCCATTTGCAATAAAATAACCGACGACGCCGAGTGCACGGCGAATGGGCGCGACGAGCTGTGATTCCTAGGAAAAAATAGTATTGTAGAATTTGTAGCTATCGTGTGGTCATCATCGCGAACGCTTACGACCGATCGACTTCTTTTTAAAGTTGCCCTTTTTGAACTTGTTCTTGACGCGCAAATCCGGACCCGTCTCTCGTTTGTCGCTTCGTTTCCGCTTCTTCTTTGAACCGAACTCCGCGACGTCGACGTCCAAGTGGTAATTCGCGGCATCCTTCGCGTGTTTGGAGTCAGGTTCGACGTGCCTCGCGTCGCCGCGCTTGGACTTTTTCCCGCGCAAGTATCCCGGAAGATGACTCAGGTGCTTGGCGTCTGGATGCTTGGCGAGACTCGTGTCGTGCTTCAGCAAGGCTAAATCTTCGGCGTTATCCTCGAAGTGTGCGGCCAAACGCTCAGAGTTTAGGAGCTCTTGTCTAAGTTCACGAACGCGAGCCTCCTTGACGGCTGTCTTACCGACCGCTCTCGCCGCGTCCTCGGCTCTGTACCGAAGCGCGTCCACCGCCTCCTTCGGAAGTCGATCGAACGGTTTGATGACTTGCGTCGCCGCGACTGTTTCGCCGACCTCGCTCTCGAGCGTGGCCTGAATCTCCGCGAACGCCGCCTCCTCGGACGGGGCGACCAAGGTGATCGCCGTGCCCGATTTACCCGCGCGTCCGGTTCTCCCGACTCTGTGCACGTACGCCGCCGCCGTCGTCGGCACTTCAAAATTAATGACGGTGTTCACCGCTTGAAAATCGATCCCTCGCACGACGCCGAACTCTTTATCGCGTCTATCCTTTTTCTTCTTCTTACTCTCGCGCGTCGGCGCCTTGTCTTCCGTTTCCTCCTCCTCGTCCGTCTCCTTCATGTTGGCGTCGTCGGCGGCGGCCACCATGAAGTCGTACACGCCGCGATTAAACTCTTGCAAAATGTGCGTGCGCGAATTCGCCGGGAGTTCGCCGTGGAGCGCGCACGTGGGCACGCCAAACTTGTGCAAAAACAGACGCAACCGCACCGCCGCGTCCGCGCTCGAGACGAAGACGAGCACCTTTTTCTTGCATAAACCGAGTCGCAAGAGCGCCATGGCGTAGAGAAGCCGATCGATGGATTTGGGAACGCGCAGGCAATAGTGCTCAATGTCCGGTCCTCTCTTCCCGCCCGCGCTTTCGATGCCGCCCGCGCCGTCGTCACCGTCTGGCGCGTCTTCCTCCACGTCCACCACGACGGGTTTATGCGCCACGACGTCTCTCAACGCCTCAATCTCCGCGCTCATCGTCGCGCTCAGCATCATCACCTGCGTCCCGCGCTTCACCGCGCGCATCACGCGTTTAATATCCTCCGCGTACCCGAACGACAACAACAAATCCGCCTCGTCCAAAACCACCACGTCCAACCCCCCATCCTCGAGCGCACCCGGCGGAAAATACCCCTCACGCACGCACTCCGCCACCCTCGCCGGCGTCGCCGCGAGCACGTCCGGCGGCGATCCCGCGGTCTGTCGCAGCGCGCCCGTCCCCGCGCTCGCCGCCGGCAGCTCGCCCGCGCGCGTCGTCGGCGCGCACTCCCTCAACAATTTCGCGCACGCTCGGCGCACCTGATGACACAATTCACGCGTCGGCGCCAACACGATCGCCCGCAGCCCCCTCATCCCCTTTCCTCGCGTTCGCGCGCACACCGCGTGCGCCACCGGCGCCAGGTACGCGTGCGTCTTCCCGCTCCCCGTGCGCGCGCGCGCGACGACGTCTCGTCCCTCCAACGCTCTCGGCACCACCGATCGCTGCGTCGCCGTCGGCGCGCCCATTCGCATCTTACACAACGCTCTCGCGACGCCGTCGTCGACGCCCAACGCGCGCCACGCCGCGCCGTCGTCGGCGGCGGCGTCGTCAGCGGCGGCCCGGTCGCCGCCGCCGCGCGTCGTCATCGTTCGTTCGTTCGTCCTTGTCGCGTCCTCGGGCATCGTCTCGCGCGTCGACGATCGTCACCGTTCGCGCGCGAGATTCTCTCCGCGTTCACGCGCGCGCGCGTCGTCTCCGTCGACGCGTTCGCGCGCGCGCGCGCGCGAATGAATGGCGGCGCGAACCGTCCCGAGACTGTTCATTTCATCACATGCGCGACGTCGACGATGATTCTCGCGACGCGACGCTTCGGAATCGCGACATCGTCGAGATCGACGCGCGCTCGACGCGCTCGAGACGCGCGTTCGAGTCCATCGCGTCGCGTCGAGAGAATCGTCGTCGACATTGCGCGTGAAATGAATGCGTGAAAATTCAAACGCGCGCGAGATCGTGACTCGCGAGCGCGCCGTCGGACGGACATGGGCGGTGTCTCGCGCGCGCGGAGTGGGAAACCGCGCGGTGATGGGTCGACGCGGGACGATGGCGACCGGGGCGACGGTGAGGGCGGTGCGCGCGGCGACGCGAGGGAGCGCGGGAACGATCCGGGGAGAATGAAAGACGCCGGTGACGACGACGCCGGACGCGCGGTGACGAGGAAAGGAGGGACGGAGGGGAAGACGGCGAAACAGGCGCGTCGCGCGTCGTCGTTCGCGCCGAACGTGGGCGCGCGTGGGAAATCGAGATTGCGCGGCGCGAAGGCGAGGGACGACGACGCGCGCGAGAGTCCGAGCGCGAGCGGCGGCGAGGACGGTGGTGGACGAGGGAGCGATGGAAGCGGACGATCGACGTCGGAGAGACCGAGTTCGAGGTTAGGGCGGGTCGTGGCGGAGAGCGCGAGGAAGAAATCGCGATTGGGCGCGGCGGGAGCGAGCGCGGCGGGAAGTCGGTTGCGCACGGCGAGAGAGAGCGGGACGCCGGTGGGGAGAAAGGCGCCGACGGCGATGGGTGATGGCGTCGCGACGCCGACGTCGGCGGTGATGCGGAGAGTGTCCGCGCCCGTGGGCGCGCGATCGCCGGCACCGAGTCGGACGTCGAAACAGATGGTGCCGGCGGTGGCGAGACTCGAGTCAAAGTTGGCGTCGCCCTCGCCGACGCCGACGCCGGCGAGTCCGCTGGCGCTCGCGACGGGAGGCGCGGTGGAACCCGCGTCTGCGTCGCCTGGGTCGCTCCCGATCGTCGCGGTACCGCCGCCGATGGCGATTCCCGCGCACAGGTGGGTGCGCTCGGCGGGATCGACGAGAGGCGGTCGCGTCGGCGAGGGGAGTCGCCGAGACGCGCTCGAGGCGTCGACGTCGTACGCGGACGATCCGGCGATGACGATTCGCGACATAATTCGTCAAAAAAGCGCGGAAGAGCGCGTGAAAGAGGCCAAGACGCGCGTGTTAAACAAGGCGAATAAACGTCCGATGCCAGATTTCGGTAAGAAGAAGGCGGCCGCCGCGGCGCTCGCAGCGCCGGCGCCGCTCGCGCCCGCGCCGCCGGCGGCGAAGCCGACGGTGATGGCACCGCAGGTGCAAGTCATCGATGGTAACATCGTCATCAATCCGCAATCGCTCACCGTCAACGCTGCGGCGGAGAAGGACACCGGTTTGGCCGAGTTTAAGCGCGTGGAAGAAAACGGGACGCGACTCAATTCGGCGACGTACTCGAACCGAGCCAAGGCCGAGAAGTGGAACAAGGAGGACACGGAGCTGTTTTATCGCGCGATGACGCAGTTCGGCACCGACTTTTCCCTCATCGCCAGGTTATTCCCGGGACGCACGCGTCGTCAGGTGAAGCGCAAGTATCTCATCGAGGACCGCGCCGATCCGAGACGCGTCGAGGCGGCGATTCAGAACAGAGAACAAGACCCCGCCATGTATAAAAACCTCATCTCCGTGCTCAAGGCGCAAGCGGCGGAACGCATGGAATCGAGCATTGATGCGCGCGTCGTCTTGGACGGCGATAACGGGGCGTCGAATCCAGCGGCGGAGGACGTGCCGGATCCCGCGTCCGAGAACGACGCCGAGAAGGCGGCGATGGAGGAAGAACCGGCACGGACGACGCGAGGAAAGAAGCGCGCGACGCGAGGCGCGAGGAGCGTCGCAGCGGCGAAACCCGAGGCGCCGCGAGCGCGAAAGTCGAGAAGAACGGCGAAAAAGTAAAGAAAGTTTTACGCTGCGTTTTGTCTGTACGTTACACCGCGATTTAGTCTATACCGTAGTAGATTGTCAACTCGTTTTTAGTTTTTTGTCTCTCCGCTCTCCACCCCCATGGCGGCTTCCAAACGCGTGATGGCGGTGTCGAGTCGCGCGTCCGTGCGAGCGAGCTCGTGCGCGACATTTTCGATCGTTGCGCCTCTGATGCGTTCGACGTGGTCCTTCAAACCGAACAATAATCCGTGGAATCCCGTCAGGTAGGACATCAAGTGCTCCACGTGTTCGGCGTTGGCGGACGTCACCGCGCGAGGCGACGCGCGCGCGAGCGCCCCGTTCGGCGGCGTCTCGTATTCACTCTGCGGCGGGGACAACTGCGAGGGCATGGGCGTCGGCGGCGGCGACTTTTGAACCATCTGCGTCGTCGGCATCGAGCCCGCGCGCGCGGGTTCCCTCGTCCCCGCCACGCGCGTCGGCGCGCCCAACCCTCCGCCGTTCGATCGACTCTCTCGCCGCGCCGGTTTCTCTTGCACGTAATTCACATCCGATTCCATCACTCGCCCTCCCGCCGACGGCGTCTTCATCCTACGAAACGAACGTTCGACCTCTCGCACCGGCGTCGTCGCTCTCTCCGCCGGCGTCGCCGCTTTCGCCACCGGCGCCGGCGCACCGCTCCTCGCCGACTCCAACGCGTCTCGCGCGTCCAAGTCCTCCGCCACCGCCTCCACGCACCCTTCGTGCGCGAGAAACTTCCCAAACTCGTCCGCGAACATGGGCTGACGCTCCCGACCCCAATTTCCGAAATCTGTCGGCGCCAACGCGTCCAGCGACACGCTCCGAAGCGCCGACGTCTCGTCCGCTTTGAGCTCTTTTAAGATTCGAAACAAGTTTCGCCATTCGGCGTATCGAGCGCTCACGACGTCGGCGAACGAGGCCGAACCGCTGGCGAGCTCGACGAACAGGCTCACCCCTCGCGCTTTTTGCTCGTCCTCGAACATGACGCTTCGGGAGGGGGACGCGAGACGCGTGGGCACGAATGGGGAACGACGCGCGCGAGACGGTTGACTGACGCTCGCGCGCGGCACTTCGTGACGCGCGACGCGCGCGCGACGCGCATCGCGATGGGCGTACCGAGCGCGGAAGACGTCGAGTTCGGGGAGGAGAAGAAGATCATCCCGCTCGATGAGGACGACATCGCGCTGTTGAAGACGTACGGACTCGGGGCGTACAACGATCCCATCAAGGATCTGGAGAATGATTTGAAGACGATCAGTAAGCGCGTGAACGATCTGTGCGGGATAAAGGAGTCAGACACCGGATTAGCGCCGCCGTCGCAGTGGGATCTCACGGCGGATAAACAGGCGGTGCAGGAGCAGCAGCCGTTGCAGGTGGCGAGGTGCACGAAGATCATAAACCCGGGGACCGACGACGCGCAGTACGTCATCAACGTGAAACAGATAGCAAAGTTTGTGGTAGGATTAGGAAACGAAGTGGCGCCGACGGATATTGAGGAGGGTATGCGGGTGGGGGTCGATCGGAACAAATATTTCATACAGTTGCCGTTGCCGCCGAAGATTGATCCGAGCGTGACGATGATGACGGTGGAGGAAAAGCCAGACGTGACGTACGGCGACGTCGGTGGATCGAAGGAACAGATAGAAAAGCTCAGAGAAGTCGTTGAACTTCCTTTGTTGCACCCAGAAAAGTTTGCAAAGCTCGGTATCGATCCGCCGAAAGGGGTGTTATGTTACGGTCCGCCGGGGACGGGGAAGACGCTCCTCGCGCGCGCGGTGGCGAACCGCACGGATGCGTGTTTCATTCGCGTCATCGGCAGCGAGTTGGTGCAAAAGTACGTTGGTGAAGGGGCGAGATTAGTTCGTGAGCTGTTCCAGATGGCTCGAAGCAAAAAGGCGTGTTTGATTTTTTTCGACGAAGTCGACGCCATCGGAGGCGCGCGCTTCGACGACGGTCAAGGGGGCGACAACGAGGTACAGCGCACGATGCTCGAGATCGTCAACCAACTCGACGGTTTCGACGCTCGAGGTAACATCAAGGTGCTCATGGCGACCAACAGACCGGACACGCTCGATCCCGCGCTCTTGCGTCCCGGTCGTCTCGACCGCAAGGTTGAATTCGGTTTACCCGACTTGGAGTCGCGCGCGCAAATCTTCAAGATCCACACCCGTTCCATGGCGGTCGAGCGCGACATCCGCTACGAACTCTTAGCCCGTCTGTGTCCCAACGCCACCGGCGCCGAGATCCACTCCGTGTGCACCGAAGCCGGCATGTTCGCCATTCGCCAACGCCGCAAAACCGTCAGCGAAAAAGATTTCCTCGACGCCGTCAACAAAGTCATCAAGGGATACCAAAAGTTCTCCTCCACCGCCAAGTACATGCAATACAACTAAATCATGTATCGCACGAACGAACGAACGAACGAACGAACGACGCGAGAACGACGCGTGAACGAACGTCTCGCCCTTCGCCCTTCGCGCGACTCCCCGTCCACCGCGTCCACCGCGCGCCATCACGAATCACGACTCACGACTCACGACCGACCGAATCACGCGTCTCGTCGTACACACGACAGATATCCCGGACGGAGACGTCCACCGCACCCATCCACACACCCACGAGTCACGACTCCCCGAACACCCCCCCCACGACCCGACGTCCCGACGTCCCGACGCCCGGCCCGCCCGTCGTCGTCCCCGCACATCTCGACCGTCGTCCCGCATGGCGTCTCTCTCGGCTTCCACGTTTACCGGCGTTCGCGTCGCGCGCGACCGCACGGCGACGAGACGCGCGACGATCGATACCGCCGTCGTCGCTCGACGCACCAAGGCGTCCGCGCCGAGCAAGAA
>PVBE010543065.1_pt1 | contig 14613 bp, 9 predicted proteins | sample 1631181 | NCBI WGS metagenome assembly PVBE01 (sample SAMN08397723, study PRJNA350692) | Marine metagenome, whole genome shotgun sequencing project. | isolation source: water | place: Pacific Ocean | collected 2012-04
ATACTGCCACCAAGGACTCGGTTGCACCCGATGCTCCGACCTTTGCTCAAGTAAAGGTCGGTCCGTCGAACGCTGCTGACATCATCAATGTCGCTTCCGTCGCCGCTGTCACTGTTGAAGTGACCTGGGGCCCGACGGCAGACGCCACTGCTGATGCTCTTGTGACCATGGGTGGATCAGTTACCTCGGCAACTGCCAACCCGACACCTGGTGCGACTCAGGATTGGACCGGTCTCGACGCCACTTTGCTGGCTGACGGCCCGACCTCAATCAGTGTAACGGTGACCGATGCTGCGGGTAACCCGACGACCTTTGTCGGAACCGCTGCAACCAAGGACACGATTACGCCAGAGGCGCCGACTGCTCTTGCAGTGAAGATGGGTCCGTCCAATGCGACTGACTTCATCAACATCGCGAGTGCGGGTGCGGTGACTGTCGAAGCCACCTGGTCCGCAACCGCGGATGCAACGGCTGACGCCTTCGCCACATTGGGTGGATCAGTTGTTTCGGCAACGAGCAACCCGACACCGGGCACGACACAGGACTGGGTCGGCCTTGATGCCAGCGCACTCCTCGACGGTCAGGTGACGGTCATCATGACAGTGACTGACGCGGCGGGTAACGCTGCGACGTTCGCTGGTATCGATGCTACAATGGACACAGTCGCTCCCGACGCCCCGACCATCGCTCAGGTGAAGCTTGGACCGTCGAATGCCGCTGACATCATCAACACCAATTCAATGGCTGCGGTCACAGTGGAGTTGACTTGGCCCGCAACGGCCGATGCGGCTGCCGACGCCTTCGTGACGGTTGGTGGGTCGATCGTTTCTGCTACGCAGAATCCGATGGCCGGCGCGTCGCAAGACTACGCCGGGCTTGATTGCTCTGCTCTCGCAGAGGGCGCGATCACGGTGGATGTCTCAGTGACAGATGCTGCTGGCAACCCGACCACCTTCGCAGGAACGGCTGCAACCAAGGACACCACAATTGTGGCTTCCTCGGGAACGACCATTCCGGCAACTGCCGGGAACAACACCGACACCATCAGCTCCGCTACCGCGGCAGCTGTAACGGTTGACGTGACTTTCCCGGCAACGGCGGACGGTACCGAGAGTGCCACGATCGATCTGACTGGTGGAGCCACCGTGACGTCCGCGTCGCAGGCGATTCCAGCAGGCGGTGGTGTCGTGACCTTTGCGGCGATCGACTGCTCGACCCTGACTGACGGTGCCATCAATGTCACGGTTAACGTGACTGACGGCAACCAGAATGCAGCTTCTGCTGTGACGCTTGTGGCAACTATGGACACGGCGGCACCCGCCTTGCCCACGGCAGCCATTGTCGCAGCAACGGTCAACAACCCGCAGGACTTCATCAATGCTACGACCGCTGCAAGCGTGACGGTGGCACTGACCTTCCCGGCCAGTTCCAATGCCGACGACGCCGCTACGGTGACGCTCTCTGATGGTGTTCTGAATGCAGTCTCCTTGCCAGTCAATGCCCCGGCGGGCGGTGGAACGATTCAGGTCCTGGGCCTGAACACCTCCGCGTTTGCTGATGGCGCTGTCACGGTTTCGGTAGGCATGGTTGATGGCTCTCTGAATGCTGCAGGTCCCTTCGCCGGAACATCGGCGACGCAGGACGTGGTTGCACCGGCAGACCCGACAGTTGACCCGATTACAAGTCCGACCAACCAGGCTGCGCAGACCATCACAGGTATTGCGGATGTCAGCACCAGCATCATCATTGATGGCGGTGCCGCACAGGCCACCGGTACATCGGACGCAGCAGGCGCCTTTGCACTCAGCACAACGCTGGCGGCAACGGCGACCAACAACCTTACTGTCTACGCCGAGGATGCAGCGGGTAACCGTTCAGCTGGCCAGACGGTGGACTACAACACGGCAGCCCTGTCGATCCTCCAGGATCCGACCGCCGCTGACGCGCCGTTCACCAATGCTACTGCAACGTATCTGCCTGCGAACAGCAATGGTGCCACCGACGGTGGTGCGTTTGCTGACTTCGATGGTGATGGCGACCTCGACTTGTTCGTGGCGTCAGGCGCCAGCGGCATTCTCTATCAGTACGACTCCGTGGCAGGTCAGTTCAACGACATCTCGGTGTCGGCGGGCGGCCCGTTCATCGGCGACGTCTCCGCCATCTGGGGTGACTACGACAACGACGGCGACCTCGATCTTCTGACCGTGGACGCAGCCATTGGCACCACTCTCTACCGCAACGACATCATTGGGCTGGGTACAACCACGCTTACCGATGTCACCCTGGCAGAGTTGGCTGGTGTGACTGGCACGCTGTCGCAGGCGTTCTGGATGGACTATGACAACGATGGCTTCCTTGACTTCCTCGTGGTGAACAGTGATGGGGCAGGCAACTACCTCATGCAGAACCAACGGGGTCAAGGCGTCCCAAGCAATACGTTTGTTCGGGATAGCGCAGCAGGCATTGACTCTGCAGGCACCTCCAAGTTCTGGGGTGCTGTCTGCGACTTCGATGTCGATGGCGATGCTGACGTGGTCTACGGCGGTGCGACACCTGGTTACTTCTGGCAGAACAGTGGTTTGGCGACCTTCGCTGACATCGCTGGTGTTACCTCTAACGTGACATGGGATCATTCGGCCGGAGGCCGAGGAACCGCGTGGGTCGATTACGACAACGACGGGGACTTTGATCTCTATATTGCGCGGGGTGCAGCCGGTCCTGTTAATCAGCTGTGGCGCAACGACGGTGGCGCGAGCTTCACCGAGGTGGCAGCCCTTGCGGGTCTTGACACCGACGTGGATGCTGACGACATCTGCTGGGGCGACGTAAACAACGACGGCTTCATTGATCTCTATGTGGGTTCGAACACAACGAACAGGCTCTATCTGGGCCTCGGCGATACCAACGCCGATACCGTGTTCGAGTTCTCCGAAGTCTCTGTGGCCAGTACCGTGGATGACGCAGGCGATGCAGGAATGGTCCAGATGGGCGACGTCGATGGCGACGGCGATCTGGAACTGTTCGTGGGCAACCAAGGCGCGTTCGATGTGCTTTACGACAACGATCTCAACAACTTCAATTACTTGAAGGTGATCGTTGCCGGTCAAGGTGCGGGTGTCGGCACTGCCAGTGCTGACGGTCGTGGTGCGATCGTAACCCTGAAGGACTCAACCGGGACCATTACTCTCGCAACCCGCGAGATCAATGGTGGTCGCGGCGCCGGTTCTCAGGACTCCGAGCACTGCCACTTCGGTGGCGTGACGCCCTCACTCGGCTACACAGTGGAAGTTCTCTTCCCCAGTGGTGCTGTTGTGACTCAGGTTGTCACTCCGCGCTTCGCACCGAACCACACGGTGACCATTAGCGAGTAGTCTTCAGAGAGGATTCTGTAGACGAGAAGGGGGCTCCCATTGGGGGCCCTCTTTTTTTGCCCATACGGTGCCGCGTATACGCTCCCCAGCCTATCCGAACGAATGGGAGAGCGAGTGCTTCTCGCCGATACGTGCTGTTGAGGAGATGCAGTCGCCCGTTTCCCATCTGGCTTCATTTGAAGACAGCGCTTGGACTCAGCGCAGCAACGGATAGACTGAAGCCCATTCGATGTTGAGGTGAGAAGCATGCGCGTTTTGGTCATTGGTGGCGGCGGTCGAGAGCATTCGTTGGTTTGGCGATTGAAGCAGTCGCCTCAGGATCCGGAGATCTTCTGCGCTCCTGGCAATGCGGGCATCGAGGATCTCGCTACCTGCGTGGACATCGCAGCGACAGATGTTGAGCGGCTTCTGGATTTCGCCCAGTCTCATCAGATAGGGCTGACAGTTGTGGGCCCTGAAGCGCCCTTGTGCGCTGGACTCACTGATGCGTTTGAGGCGGCCGGCCTTGCGGTCTTTGGTCCGTCAGCGCGCGCTGCGGCCTTGGAGGGTGACAAGTCTCTGGCGAAGGACATTATGGTTCGCCAGAACATCCCTACTGCGAATCACCGAACCTTCACAGACATCGATGCGGCCACGGCATTTGTTCAGGAAGCGCTCGACTATCCGCTCGTGGTCAAGGCCAGCGGACTGGCGGCAGGGAAGGGCGTGATCATCTGTGAGAATGCCGAAGTCGCTGAGGAAGCAGTGCGTGAGATGATGGTGGATGGTCGATTTGGCGAAGCCGGTGGCAAGGTTGTCATTGAGGATTTCCTGGTGGGTGAAGAGGTGAGCGTGATCGCGATCACCGACGGGTCGTCCATTTGTGTGTTCGAGTCGAGTCAGGATCATAAGCGTGCTTATGATGGCGACGAGGGGCCGAATACCGGTGGAATGGGGGCCTACTCCCCTGCACCGATTTTTACCGATGAACTTCAGGAGCAGGTGGAAGCGGAAGTTCTGGTCCCCATTGTTCATGGCATGGCCAAAGAGCGGCGACCCATCTCAGGTGTGGTCTACGCCGGGCTGATGCTGACGCCGAAAGGACCTCGGGTTCTGGAGTTTAATGTTCGATTTGGCGACCCGGAGTGCCAGGTGCTCATGGCGCGCTACAAGGGCGACTTGTTGGACGTCTTATGTAAATGCGCCGAAGGGAAGCTCCACGAAACGTCTCCTGAGTGGGATTCAAGGCCCGCCGTCTCAGTCGTTATGGCGCAAGAGGGCTATCCTGGACCGCTTACGCAAGGGCAGGCGATTGCCAGCATTGAAGCGGCGAATGCACTGGACGACGTCATGGTGTTTCACGCAGGGACACGGCGGAATGACAAGGGGCAGGTGGTCGCATCGGGTGGACGTGTTCTGAATGTCACAGCCTTAGGCGATGATTTGGAAAGTGCGGTGAAGCGGGCCTATGAGGCTGTGGATGCTATCGATTTTCCTTCGTCGTTTTGTCGGCGCGACATCGGTCACCGTGCGCTGTTTTGACGTCCAATCAATTTGGGGCGTGATAAAAGGGCTGCTATCAATTCAAAGAGATCGCGGTGTGCCACAGGGAGTTAATCGTGCCGTTTGAATTTCACAAGGATATTGAGGCTGGAGATGGGGAAGAGATCGCCATCTTTGAGAGCTTCCTTCGTGAACGAGGATTGAAGCTCACGACAGCCCGTCGCGATTTGTTGAACATCGTATTCAGCAACCATAATCACTTCACTGCCGACGAGTTGTTTGATCGTTGCCGCGAAGCGGATGTACAGATCTCCAAAGCGACTCTCTATCGCTCGCTGACAATTCTCCTCGATTGCAAACTCCTCGCCGCCCATGATTTTGGTGAGGGCTCCAAGTACTACGAACACATCTACGGTCACCGCCACCACGATCATTTGTTCTGTCTTGCCTGCAAGAGCATTGTGGAGTTCCACAGTGAGCGGATCGAGCGACTCCAGCATGAGGCTGCCGATGAGCTTCTATTCACAATGGTGCGACACTCGCTGTCAATCTTCGGTGTGTGTGAGGCCTGCCGCGGAACTGCTCGCGGCATTGAACTTTTGGCCGAAGCCCGCCGTGAGGCTGAGCAGTCCTGAGGGATTTGACGCCATTTTTCGGGTTGCTGACGTCCTTTTCCCTCCTGTATGAGAAGGCTGTTGTCAGACAGTCGAGCGGAAGGGGTGATCCGCCATCAAAAGAGAGTCTCTTTCACCCCGAATGCCACCAGACTGCTGAAAAATGTCAATAGGCATTGTAAATGAGACTGAGTCTCAGTAACATCTTCACTGTTGGACGCAGATTCACAGGAGGCAGCCCCGCAATGATCGCCCCGCTTCAATCCAATCTCAGCCATCTCTCGGTGGGTGACACCGGTGTCATCGCGGATATTGACGGCGAAAGCCCGATTGTGCGGCGATTGCTGGAGATGGGGCTTACCAGCGGCACGTCGATTCGCCTGGTTCGCGAGACACCTTTTGGTGGCCCGATTCAAGTTCAAGTCCGTGGCTATCACCTGACACTGCGCCGTGCGGAAGCCGATCATGTCCGCCTTGCCGCCGTCTGACACCTCAGGCGTGCTGGTTGCCCTCGTTGGCAATCCCAATTCCGGCAAGACCACGCTTTTCAATGCCCTTACCGGCCTCAGTCATAAGGTCGGGAACTATCCAGGGGTAACTGTTGAGCGGCGTGAAGGGAGTACACGCTGCGACGATGGCACGCTGCTGCGTCTCCTCGACCTTCCAGGTGCCTACAGCCTAAACAGCCGTTCTCCCGACGAACAGGTTGCCATTGACGTCTTGAATGGGGAGCTCGACGGGGAGGATCAGCCAGACGTCATCTGTAACGTCTGCGATGCCTCGAATCTGGCTCGGAACCTCTTCTTGACGACGCAACTTCTTGAGCTGGGCCTACCTGTGGTTCTTGCGTTGACCAACGTTGATCGTCTGGACGCCGACCATCCTCTGCGTCGGAACCCAGGTCTGTTGTCGCTGATGCTGGGTGTTCCCAGTCTCATCATCGACGCGCGCAGGAATGTCGGACTGGCTGAGCTTGGAGAGGCATTGCTGGAAGTTCGGGGTCAAACGGCCCCTCGGGTCGTGCCGCACGACGCCCCTCTGGAGGCAGCCTGCGCTCGGGCAGGTGTCCTGAACGAGAAACCGACCTCGTTTGGAAAGACCGTTCAGGACTTGCTGGTCAGTGAGAGAGATTCGGAGCGTCAGGCACTCGACGAAGCCGATCCCAACTGGTGGAAACGTGAGGCCGCGGCTCGCTATGAGTGGATCGATGCGAACCTTGAGCGCATGGAGAACATCGGCGGTCGGTCGCTGGTCGTCAGTGGTTCTGAGAAAGTTGACCGCATTCTCCTGCACCGATTGGGCGGTGCTGCCATTTTCCTGGCACTGATGGGGCTGGTGTTTCAACTCATCTATTCGTGGTCCGCATGGCCGATGGAACGGCTGGAAGGGTTGTTTGGGAGGTTCAGCGAAGGGCTTGCGTCTCTCCTCGGCCCCGGCCTCCTATCAGAACTAATTATTGACGGCGCGTTGGCAGGCGTCCTCAACGTCGTGATATTCCTCCCGCAGATCCTGCTGTTGTTTCTTGCCATCGGGTTGCTCGAGGATTCCGGCTACATGGCGCGTGCCGCGGTCATCATGGATCGATTGATGCGTGGTGTCGGGCTGCACGGTCAGTCGTTTGTACCGCTGCTGAGTTCGTTTGCCTGCGCCGTCCCGGGAATCCTCGCCACAAGGACCATCGCTGATCGTCCCAGCCGTCTCACCACCATGCTTGTGGCACCGTTGATGAGCTGTAGCGCGCGGCTGCCTGTGTATACACTGCTGATTGGTGCTTTCTTCGCTGATCGAGAGGTGTTCGGATTCCTGAGCACGGCAGGACTCGTCATGACCGGACTCTACGTCGTCGGTATCATCGCGGCGCTTCTCATGGCGAAGCTGTTTCGAGGAACACTGGCGAAGGGGCCGACACCGCCTTTGATTCTGGAGCTGCCTCCCTATCGTATCCCGTCCATCAGAAATGTCCTTCGAGATCTTGGTAATCGGGGCTGGATGTTCCTCAAACGCGCAGGAACCGTGATTCTGGTCTTCTCGGTGATTCTGTGGGGGTTGCAGCGCTTCCCTCGCCAAGACGAGACCACTGAGCGATTTGAATCGGAGCGTGCCTCCCTCGAAGAGCTTGTCAGCGGAAGCGACTCGACAGCAGCGCAAAGTGCCGAAGAGAAGCTCGCGCACCTCGATGTCCGCCTCGCCGCAGTGCGGTCAGAAGAAAGTCTCGCCGGCACCATCGGTCATGGCATAGAGCCCGTACTGCGTCCGCTGGGCTTTGACTGGCGGATTGGTGTGGGAATCCTCGCTTCGCTTGCTGCCAGAGAGGTCTTTGTTGCGGGAATGAGCTGTGTCTTCAGTGTGGAAGACGGCGAGGAAACCGGCTTTGCCCGCTTGCAGACCTCCCTTGCGGATGCGCGCGACACCACGACCGGCGAGCGCTCGTATTCCCCGCTGACAGGTGTCAGCCTTCTGGTCTTTTTCTGCCTGGCCTGCCAGTGCATTGCGACACTTGCTGCCATTCGGCGCGAGACAGGGTCCTGGCGTTGGCCCACCTTCACCTTCGTCTACATGACGGCTTTGGCGTGGCTGGCGTCCTTTGTGGTGTATCAGGGTGGCCAGGCGCTGGGCTTTTAACTCCTCATCGTCAATAATGGCGACGTGAACCTGAACCAAACGGCGATGCTGTCGTTGGCAGGCTCAACCGGAGGAACCCATGCGCATTGAATCTCGTCGAAGTCTGTTGGCAGTCTGCGTCCTTTCCTTGCTTTCACTTGTGGCCTGCGGTGGAGAGAAGGCTCAGGACGTCAGTGCTGACGTGCCTGCTGCCGCGGAGCCCGCCGCACAGCCCAAGGACATCAGGAAAGCCATCGAGAAGGCCGTCGACCGCGGTATCAAGTTCATTCGCACCCATCAGGACGGGAAGACCGGTGCCGTGCGATTTATCGCCGAAGCTGAAAAAACGGCTCATCCCGGGCTCACCGGTATGGCACTCCTGTGCTATCTGCGCAGCCACAGAGGCTATACGTCTGAGGATGGTCCCTTTGTCGGCCGCGCTCTCGAGTGGCTTATTTCGCTGCAGAAACCCGATGGATCGATCTATCTGCACGACTCCGCTCAATACTGTACCTCCGTGGCACTGACCGCGATCTCCGAGAGCGGCGAGGATCGTTTCAGGGCAGCTAAACAGCGGGCATTGGACTATCTCGTGGCGATTCAGGCGTCGGAAGACACAGGTTATAGAAAGGGAGACCGCTTCTATGGCGGTGTTGGCTACGGCGGTGACGAGCGTCCCGACCTTTCCAATACTCAGTTCGGTGTGGAAGCGGCACGGTCCGCAGGGCTTCCTGCCGACCATCCCTTCTTCAAGCGCGCTGCTATTTTCGCCAATCGCACGCAGAATCATGGTGAAACCAACGATCAGAAGTGGAAACTGCCGTCCGGCGAGATGGCGCACCCCGGAAATGACGGGGGCGCGATGTACCTGCCAGGAGAAAGCAAGGCAGGCATAGAGGTCCTTCCAGATGGTCGAAAGGTGTTTCGTAGCTACGGATCGATGTCGTACGCACTCCTCAAGAGCTATATCTTCTGTGATATCAAACGGGCCGATCCCCGTGTCAAGGCCGTAGCGCGGTGGTGTCAGGAGAACTTCTCCTTGGAGCGTCATCCTGGTTTCATCGCAGGTGAGGCGGGGGACGAACCGTGGCAAGGTCTCTTTTACTACTACTTCAGCATGGCTCGGGCGCTCAGCGTCTACGGGCAGGGTACCTGGACCACAAAGGCAGGCGTAAAGCACGATTGGAGCCGAGAATTGGCGTCTGAGCTTATCTCGCGGCAGATTGAGAGCGGTGCCTTCCTCAACACCAGAAGCCCTCGCTGGAACGAGAACGCTCCCATTCTGTGCACTCTTTATGGGGTTCTGGCGCTTGAGGAATGCCTGAAGGCGTTGGATTGAGGCAGCTGCGAACCTCTCAAATCGTCGTTTCAGGGCTGATCCTGACGGGTTGGGCTCTTCTGGCGCTCTGCATGGGAAGGGGGCTCGGCAGGGAGGGGAGCGACGCCGGTGCCTACATCGGCCTGCTGACTCTCTTGAGCCTGAGTGGCCCTCTGTTGCTTCTGTGGGCGGCACAGGCGCCAATCAGAGGATTCTCGCCTGTCTGGCCCTGCTTGATCCTGACGCTTGTCGGCAGCCTCGTGGCCGCTCTTCTGACGGCTGATTTTGGTTCCACAGCAGCGTTTGGCGGCCAGCTCCTGGCCTTTTTGGCTGTTATTGGGGCAGGATTATCGTTCGAAACCAAAGTTTTTTTCGGTCGTTCAGGGGGACTTTTGACCCTGTTTTGCACCCTGCTCGTCCTGGTCCTGCCTTTCGGCCTGGACGCGGTTTTGGTTCAATCTCACGATCCAGCCGTCGCGAATCGTCTCTTGGAGGTGGTTTGCGTCACCTCGCCAACCCTAACTTTGACAACTTGTACTCCGACCCGTTTTCGCCTCCTGAAGCAGCGCAGGATCTACGAGCGCTTCCGCGTTGCTGAGCAAATTCTGCCGGTCATTGCGGTGACACGGACAATGATCGCCTACCTCGTTGCCGCCACCGTGCTTGTAGCACTAACAGCCGTCATACCGTCTCGCTCAGCTTGAATTGACGCAACCTCTTTCGTAAGCTATCGTCAGCCAATGAGTTACGTCTCTCTCAACCAGCAGGAGTGTGCCATGAAGCAGCGTCTGTTCCTCTCATTCACTACCACCGACCTGGACCGACCTATCCTGAGCACCCTTGCCGGTTCGTTTGGTCTCACCTTCAACATCTTTGGTGCCACCGTCAACGAAAGCGAGCAATCGGTCGCCCTCGAGTTGGAAGGCCCTGAGGATCGACTCACAGAAGCCCTCGCTTTCCTGAAGGAGCAGGGAGTTTCCATCGAATTCCCGGAAGGGGGTGAAAGTGGGGTTGGAACCGAATAGAATCCACGCGTCAACGGCGCCTCTCGCATTGAGCGCTAAGTAGCCGTTGGTGTTGTTTCAAGGATGTTTGTCTTTATTTTCAAATGATTTACGTTAATCTCGTTTGTTGTTCAACGTCGATGGTTTAGTAATCTAACTCGGAGCCACTGAAGGATTTTGCGGCTTCGCATCGATTACTTTGAGGAGGTACCTACCGAATGAGAAAGTGGAATTTTGTGGCGCTGGTTCTCGCCCTTGGTGTGATTCTCGCACCGATGGCCGTGGCTCAGTCCAATGATCTGGACCAAGAGGTTCAGCAGCTTCGACGCGATTTGAATCGCGTCCTGGATGTGCAGGCAACTCTCTCTAATGAGAACGCTGCGCTCCGTAACCAGCTCAACCAGACGGCAGCCGCCAGTTCTGCGCTCGAGCAACATATTAACGACTTGGCCGATGGCATGGACTATGCCGCTAACGTCACCGCTGAGAATGCTCAGAAAGTCGCCGTGGATGGTGAGTTCCGCATTCGCAGTGCTTACGTTTCAGATTTTGACGCGTATGAAAGCAACGGCGATATTAGTGATGACGACGGCACCTATGTGGATTACCGCATGCGTGTTGGACTCAACTTCAACTTTGACGCCGATGTCAGTGCTCGTTTCGTTATGCAGGCCTCAGGTCTCTATGGCGAGGACACGTCCTACCAGGGTTATTATGGTTCCAACGGCGACCTCAGCATGTATGAGGGATGGATGCAGTTCGACAACGTCTTCGGTCGCGAAGAGTTGAGTGTTCGTGCTGGTCGCCAAGAGCTCGTCTTGGGCAATGAGTTTCAGTTTGGAAACAACGACTACCATGCGGGCAAGACTTGGGATGGCTCTCACTGGCAGTGGGCTGCAGAATCGTTCAATTTGAGCCTTATCTGGGCAACGGTTGCGACCGACGCTTCTCACACCCCAATTACTCATCCAGTATGGGGCACGGCGTTAGGCGGCAATTATGCCAGCTACGATGACACCGAACTGTGGGCAGCCTATTTCACGCTCAACAGCATTGAGAACGTCACGTTGGATCTGTATTGGATCTACGTGAACAATGACTTAGATTCTTTCGTACCGCATATGTACTACCACACAGTTGGCGCTCGAATTGCGGGTAGTTTCGATGTGGCTGCGGGCTTGGACTACAATCTGGAAGCCGCTGGGCAGTTCGGTGACATCGGTGGTTTTGACACCGAGGTGGGTGGATGGACCGTCGAGGCTGAGCTGGGCATTACATTCGATGCTGACAGCAACTTCCGTCTTTACTCACGCTTGCTGTGGGCAGAGGGTTATGATGCTGATGACGACGAAACGGGCTACCTACCGTCGTTGGGTGCCGAGCAACACTCGAACACCGGCTACCGTGCGCGCTATGGATACATGGAGATCATCCCCATGTGGGATGTCCTGACATGGCAAATCGGTGCAACCTTCGATCCGGCCGCGGATTGGACTATCGGTGCAACCTTCCTTTGGGCTTCTCGAGATAGTGAAGATGACTGGGGCGACGATGACGACATGGGATGGGAGTTGGATCTCTTTGCGGAGAACCGCTACAGCGCCCAGACTACCGTCGGAGGTGGTATCGCCTTCTTCTTCCAAGATGAAGACTATTGGGGAAACGACGACACTGCTGTCATGCTTTACATGCAAGCACGCATCGTCTTCTAAGAGTTAGTACAGCTTCCAAGCTGACAAGAGGCGCCCCCCAGTTCGCTGGGGTGGCGCCTTTTTTCTTGGGTTCGGGCAGGTGTCATGGAAGTGGTCTGATCGATGATGAGGGTACCACTTCACCTCTGTCGAGAGTGTGGGAGACGCGCCCGCGGAGGGCACCATTGTAGGTGGGGCATACGGCAAGTCGTGCATTCTGCCGTTTTTTCAAGGACGAGGAAGCTTGCGCGCCGTTGTGTTCCTGCGAGAATAAACCGAACCCTGACAGAGATGACTGAAGCCGTGACGACCGTGCGCACAAACACCGACGCCGGATGGCAGCTCTTTGCCGCGGGCCTGGCCGCCGATATTCGACTTTGGCTTTGGTGCGTTGCGTTGTTGTTCGGGGCGCGGGTGGCGCTTGTGTTTCAGAACCTCGGATCCATGGTCCCGACGACGGGATGGAACGACCGAGCTCAGGCCTTTTGGACCGGGTTCCGGTTTGATGTTCCCATCGCGACCGTCGTCGCCCTGCCGAGTGTGCTGATGTCGTGTCTGGCACTCAAGATCTCGATTGAGGCAGGTGGATGGCGTGTTCGTCAGTTCTTCGCGACTCTGTTCACTGTCTTGTGGCTCTTATTGACCGTCATCACGCTGGGCTATTTTCGGGAGTACCACAATCAGTTTGATGTGCACTTGCTGGGCGTTGTTTACGACGATTTTGGCGCGGTTCTCACAACGATCTGGAAGACCTATCCAGTCATCTGGGGTGGCGTTGGGTTGTGTGCGACTGCCTGGGTGTTGTTCAAGTGTCAGCAGCGATGGTTGCGTGTGTGCTTCCCATTCCCTACTCCGGCCGCACCGAAGCACCTGACTACTCGGGTCGCTCTTGGCTTGCTGCTGTTGTTTGTCTTGATTGCCGGCTTTCGAGGGTCAGTGGGGCGAAGGCCAATGCAGCGGAAAGACGCGGCTCGGACGTCGGACCTGGTCTTGAATCGGTGCGTTATGAACGCTTTCACATCGTTGCGTTATGCCATCAAGTCACACCGACGGTTAATGGGGGGCGATGGGCTCAGGAACTACCTTGGAGGTGAGAGTCCACTTGCGGCTTTTCGTGAGTATGCGGGACGTGACGATTTGGCGTCAATTGAGGATTCCTTCCTTCGAGAAGCTCTGGGGGTTCAGGGGGAAAAGCCGAGCCACATTTTTGTAGTGGTGATGGAGAGCTATGACGGTTGGACGCTTCTGGAGGAGCACGCTGAGTGGAATATATCCAATGAGCTAAAGGCGTTGGGCAGGGGCGGCATTCAGGTAGGGCGATTTTTACCTGGTTCGCACAGCACCATGACGTCGCTTGCGACGATCATCGGCGGTCTGGCAGATGCGGGAGTGATCACCAACGAACGCTTAAAGCCTGGAGAGGCACCGCTTGCCACGGCGATTGCGCCACAGATGAAACGCCTGGGGTATCGGACGAATCTCTTCTATGCCGGCTTTGGAAGTTGGCAGAGGATCGAGGACTTCTGCATGGAGCAGGGGTTCGATGAGACGTTCGCCGGGAGTGAAATGGGTGAGGGTGTCCATACCAATGAATGGGGAATTTCGGATAGAGATCTGTTCGCCTACATCAAGACAGCTGTCAAGTCGGATGTGCCCAGCTTCAATTTGATCATGACATCGACGAATCACAGGCCGTATGATCTGGATCTTGAGGCTGAGGGGTGTCCGTTGACTGAGGTGCCGCCGCAGTATGCTGGAGCATTCTCTGGTGGCAATTCAACACTGAATGCGTTGGGGCATCATTGGTATTCCGATCACTGGCTGGGCGATTTCGTCCGCGAGGTTGTTGGCCGTGTGCCCGGAAGCCTGTTCGCGATTACAGGCGACCACTGGGGGAGGGGCTTTCCCGGACCTCGCCCGACGAATCTCGAGCGTGCAACGGTGCCTCTTGTACTTTACGGACCTGATGTCCTGCCGCCGGGTGTCGATGGATCGGCGCTCTCTGGCAGTCATCTGGATCTCGGTGCGACACTGATCGAGCTCGCTGCTCCCAGAGGGTTCACCTATCACGCCATAGGCCGGGACATCCTTCGGTCTCAGCCGGATGATGTGGCTTCATCACGGATGTGGATCATTGGCCGTGATTTCATTGCCCCTGCCATGACCGAAGGGCCGATCGAGTCGTTCTCAGGCAGGAGGCTCTCTCTTGATCCAGTCGGATTGGAGGCCAACCGACGACGCTGTCGACTCGCCCATGGCATCTCGTGGTGGCGACTTCGGCGAGGCAACATCCTGCCCCGGAAATGACACCTGTTCGCGTATTGGTGCCGTTGGATAGAATCAGATATGAGACGCATTCGAAACCTCTGTTGGCTGACGGCATTCCTTGTACTTTTTCTTGTGAGTGTCGGTGGCTTTGTGCGGGTTGCGGGCGCCGGTCTGGGTTGTCCTGACTGGCCGCTTTGCTGGGGGCGTTGGATTCCGCCAACGAGCGTTGAGCAGATCCCGCCTGACATCGATGCGTCGCAGTTC
>PVBE011312414.1_pt1 | contig 14612 bp, 14 predicted proteins | sample 1631181 | NCBI WGS metagenome assembly PVBE01 (sample SAMN08397723, study PRJNA350692) | Marine metagenome, whole genome shotgun sequencing project. | isolation source: water | place: Pacific Ocean | collected 2012-04
AGGGGCAGATGGTGCGGGGATAGAAATGCACCTTGTTGCACGTGGTGCAACGGGGGAGCATCAGCTTGCCCTCTTTGCCGCCGTCCCAATAAGGCTTGGAGACGAACGGGTCGGGATTCGGAATCGGCTTGTTGTAGTCGGTCAACGGCGCTTCCTCTACTTCGCGCTCCGCGAACTGATCCCCGGAGCACCCTGGGGAGGTAGTGGAGCGATGGCGACCGAGCCGTCGGCAAGCTCCAGAGGAGCGTTCCGACATCGAGGTTGCAGGTTCACAGGCCCGCACAGACTGGGTTCGCACGTCGCTGTCACGACCGGGGCGGACTCTACGCTTGCGCCGACTAGCCGGTCAACATCGGCCGCGTGGTTCGCGAGCGTCAGTGGCTGAGCCAGAAGTCGAAGAAGATGCTCGCATCGAATCCATTGCGGAGGCTGTGTCCGCGACCGGGAAATTCGACGTACTGAGATTCGATGCCAGCTGCGGTCAGTGCCTTGTTGATCGCCTCGACCTCCGGCTGCCAGAAGACATCAAGCTCGCCGACGCCGTTGAAGACCGCTCTGCCCGATAGCGCGTCGACCCATACCTGCGGGTCCACCGTCGAGGGGTCGTCGACGTCGAACGCGCCGGGCGCGCCGAGCAGCGTCGCGAAGCGGTTCGGCTGGGCGAGCATCAGCGCGAAGGCGGCGAGCCCACCATTCGACGAGCCCGCGATGTGCACCCGCGCCGGATCGCCCCCATAGCAGCGGAGCACCTCGTCGAGGATCGCGAACGCGCGACTCGGGTCATCGTGGAAGTCGCTGTCGACGGAGTAGGGGAGCACGACGCGGAAATCGCCGGAGTGCTCCGGGGCAGCGAGCACGTTCTGCCACGTTCGCTGTGCGCCGCCGCGGGTTGTGCTGCCACCGGCGATGAAGACCACGGTGCCGGCTGCGGGGCCGTCGAACGTCGGATGGTGGACGAAGTAGGGGGCAGCGGGCGTCTCGGTCACGTCCTGCAGCACGTCCGGCTCTGCGATATCGCAGCCGGCGGGCACTGCGGTGGGGGGAGCGGAAGGCGGAAGTACGTCACCGGCCGAGCAGGCGAGCAGCAGTAGCGCGGCGGTGCTGACGACGTGCGCGAACTGCGGCCGGAATCTCACGTGTCACCTCGCGTCGTCGGTCGTCGCGGGACCACTAGATTGCGAATCGCCCGGACGAGAGTTCGCGGCGATCGAAGCGTCATGTTCGAGCGTAAGTGCATGAGGTGATGACGCTTGTCGTAGTATCGTCCCGATCCGGCCAGCAGCCGAAGGAGCACCACGATGAACACAGAGGAATTTGACGAACTGATCATCGATGAGCAAGACGGGATCGCCCTCGTCAAGCTGAACCGTCCCGACAAGCTCAATTCGTGGGGCGGCCACATGAACGAGCAGCTCAGCCGCTACCTGCTCTCGCTGAACCAGGGGAGCTACGACGTGCGCGCCATCGTGCTCACCGGCGAGGGTCGGGCGTTCTCGGCGGGTGGGGACGTGCGCGGCTTCCCGGCTGCGAACCCCGGTGCGGAACGTCCGCCGTGGCGTCCGTCGCACCCGCACCTGCAGGTCGTGAACACGATGCGGCATTGCGATGTCCCGATCATCGGCGCGATCAACGGGTATGCCGTCGGTGCGGGCTGGTCGACGGCGCTCGCCTGCGACATTCGTATCGCGGCGGACGACGCGACGTTCCAGGTCTCGCAGACGAAGCGCGGCATCGTGGCGGACGCGGGGCTCAGCTACTTCCTGCCAAGGGTCGTCGGTACGCAGCGGGCGCTCGAATTGATGTTTACCGGCCGTCGCGTGACGGCGGACGAGGCGCTGGAGATGGGCGTGGTGCTTGAGGTTGTGCCAGCCGCGCAGCTCCTCGACCGGGCGATGGAAGTCGCCGCTGCGGTCGCGGCGGGGCCGCCGCTCAGCTCCGCAGCGCACAAGCGTCTCGTCTACATGCTGGAGGACGATGACCTGACGCGGGTGCAGGACCTCACCTCGATGATCGTCGGCAAGCTCTTCTTGACGGAGGACGGCGCCGAGGGCGTTCGCTCCTTCGTTGAGCGGCGCGAGCCGGAGTTCACGGGACGCTAGCCGAACGGCGCGCCGCTGCGGCGCGAGATCAGCGCCCGGTGACCTTGCGCGTGGCGTCGCGGAATCGTGCCGTCTGCGCGTCGCTACCGCGTAGTCGGCTGTTCGCTTCCACCTCGGCTGCCTGCGCCTCGTCGGAGAGGGTCGCGAGGTCGATCACGCGCTTCGCTTCGCGAAGGGAGTCCTCGGAGTGTCCCGCGATCACCTCGGCCATCTCCAGCGCTGCGGGCAGCAGATCCGCAGGCGCGTGCAGCGAGCTGACGAGGCCGGAGGAGAGTGCCTCCGTGGCCTCGACCCGGCGGGCGGTGTAGATCCACTCCTTCGCCTTCGATGTTCCGACGAGGCGCGGCAGCGTCGCCGCTGCGACCACCAGCCCGTACTCGGCGCCCGGCAGCCGGAAGGTCGCGGTCTCCGACGCGAGCCGGATGTCGCAGGCGATCGCCAGCCGCGCGCCCCCGCCGTAGCAGTACCCGTTGATGGCCGCGATCACCGGCAGCGCGGTCTGCGATAGCTCGGTGGTGCCGTTCACGCGCTCATCGGGCGGCGGCAGCGGTCGCGAGTTCTGCTCGACGCCGCTCATCTCCAGCATGTCGCCGCCAGCGCAGAACGCCTTCTCGCCGGCGCCGGTGAGCACGATCACCTTCGCGCCTTCGGGGTCCGCCCGACGTACGGCGTCTCCCAGCCAGTGGTTCAGTTCCGCGTTCAGAGCGTTGTGTCGCTGTGGGCGATTCATCGTTAGCAGCAGCACGTCGCCACGTCGCTCCTCGATCAGTACTTGCTCGTCAGTCACGCGCGCACCTCGCTCCAGCGGTGAATTTGTCGGAACGATAGCAGCTACGCTGGACGCGAGTCGTGACTGTGGAGCGTCGACCGGTGGTGTTCAGAGGTGAGGAGCAGCGGATGCGCGGCGTGGTGGTGCTCGGCGGACTGAACATGGACCTGATCGTCGAGACGCCGCAGGCCGCCGGGCCCGGCGAGACGCGCGAGGGGACGAAGTTCAGCACGACGCCCGGCGGCAAGGGAGGCAATCAGGCGGTCGCCGCCGCGCGCATCCTCGATAGTCGCGCGCCCGTTGGCCTCGTCGCGCGGGTCGGCGACGACGCATTCGGCGACGAGCTGCGCGCGCAACTGGCGGGCGCGGGCGTCGACGTTCGCCACGTGCGTGAGGACGTAGGGGCTGACTCGGGCGTCGCGGTGATCTTCATTGATCCGGTCGGCGAGAACTCGGTGGACGCGGTATACGGCGCAAACGCGCGGTGCGACGACCAGCAGGCGAGCGACGCTCTCACCGCGCTCGCTGACGCGAGCGTACTGCTCGTGCAGCAGGAGATCACACCCGATGTCACGCTCGAGGTGATGCATGCGGCGCGCGACGGTGGCGCGACGGTGATCCTCGACCCCGCTCCGACGCGCGAGGTGCTGCCGGACGGCTTCCTCGCGGCGGCTGACGTGCTGACACCGAACGAGCACGAGGCAGGCGACCTCTGTGGCTTCGCCGTCATCGATGCCGGCTCCGCGCGCGCCGCCGCCCGCCAGCTTCGCGCGGCGGGACCATCGACGGTGATCGTGACGCTGGCGGAGGCGGGCGTGTGGGTCGAAGCAGAGGGCATCTCCGAGCTAGTCGCTGCGCCCGCCGTCGATGCCGTCGCCACCGTCGGCGCGGGCGACGCCTTCAACGGTGGACTGGCCGCAGCGCTGGCGCAGGGGCTCGACCTGCGGGTGGCGGTACGCGTTGGCGTCGCGACCGGCGCGCTCTGCGTGACGAAGCCCGGCGCTCAGGCAGCGATGCCCGAGCGCGCCGACGTCGATGCGCTACTTGCGGAAGACTGGTAGCCGGCGACCTCGTGCGGCGGCCACGGACGCTACGCCCGCTGCGTGTCGTCGCGACGCCGGCTCGCTGGCCGACGTCTCCGGCCTGCCTCGCGTACCGCGTCCGCCAACAGATACTCGATCTGGGCATTGATGCTCCGCAGATCGTCCCCGGCCCAGCGCTCGAGCGCGTCAAAGAGACGGGGATCGAGGCGGAGCAAGAAGCGTTTGCGCTCGGGCACGGGCGATCGCTAGCGGCTCAACGTGCCGACATTGACGATCGGGCTCGTCGGCTGGTCGCTCGACAACACGGTGAGCAAATTCGACACCATCGTCGCCTTTCGCTCCTTATCGAGATCGACAACGCCGCCGCTCTCAAGCTCCGTCAGCGCGAGTCGCACCATGCCGACGGCACCCTCGACGATGCGCGTCCGCGCGGCGATCACCGCACTGGCCTGCTGCCGCCTCAGCATCGCCTCGGCGATCTCGGGTGCGTATGAGAGGTCGGTGAGCCGCGTTTCGATCACGTGGACGCCTGCAACATCGAGTCGATTCTGGAGCTCGTTGCGCAGCGTCACGGAGATCTCTTCGGAGTCACCGGTCAGTGATAGCCCGTCACCGTCGCCATCACCGTAGTCGTCATACGGGTATGACCGCGCGAGGTGGCGCACGGCCGTCTCGCTCTGGACGACGACAAAGTCCTCGTAGTCGTCGACGTCGAAGCGGGCGCGTGCCGCGTCGACTACCTGCCATACGACGACGGCGGCGATGTTGATCGGGTTGCCGTTCGCGTCGTTCACCTTGGATGTGTCGCTGTTGAAGTTTCGCGCCCGGAGCGAGATGCGCTCGCGTTCAGCGACCGCCAGCGGATTGGCCCAGAACCAACCGGGTTGCCTGAGCGTCCCCTGATAGCTGCCCAGCACTACCAGCACGTTTGCCTGGTTCGGCTGCAGCACGACGAATCCAAGCGAGACGAAGCTGGCGAGAGCGACCAGCAGTACGCCTCCGATCACCTGCGGAAGCTGGTCGGTGGAAGCACCGTCATTCGCGGCCATCATCGCATTGCTAATCAGCAGACCGAGCCCGGCGAAACCGGGCACGAGTACAAACGCCAGCCCGATGATTCCGGGCAGCGCCCAGCCTGCGCGCTCTTGAGATACCTGAACTTGCATGACTACCCCCTAGTCGATATCGTGATGATATCACAACGATATCGAATAAGCGAACCCGCCGTGAGCTGGCCGAATCGTCAGGATGCCGCGTGCGCTACCATCGCTCCCGCCGCGATGGGCGGCAGACGGCAGGGAGGCATCATGGAGCAGCGAACAATCGGCGACACGGATCTCGTTACGTCGGCACTCGGTTTCGGCACGTGGGAGATGAGCACCACCTCGTACGGTGAGATCGACGTCGACGATGCGAGTCGGGCGGTGAACGCCGCGATCGACCACGGCATCACGCTCTTCGACACAGCCGAGGTCTACGGGCCGTATCACTCTGAGGAGATTCTCGCGAAGGCGCTGGGGCCTCGTCGCAAGGACGTGATCCTCGTGACGAAGGTCGGCTTCCAGTACAGCGACGAGCCGAAGGTGACGGGGCGCAACTCGCAGTACGACCACGTGATCGAGCGCGCCGAGGGCTGCCTGCAGCGGCTTGATACCGATGTGATCGACCTGCTGCTAATCCATTGGCCTGACCACGACACCCCGTTCGACGAGACGATGCGCGCGCTGGAACAGCTGAAGGCCGACGGGAAGATCCGTCACTACGGCGTCTCCAACTTCACGGTCGAGATGCTTGAGGAGTGCGAGCGCCACGGCCATCTCGCCGCGAATCAGGTGGGCTACCACCTCTTCGACCGGCGCATGGAGGCAGAGGTGCTGCCGTACTGCCTGCAGAGCGGCACCGGGTACATGGCCTACGGGTCGCTCGGATTCGGGTTGCTCTCGGGTGCATTCACGCCGGAGACGACGTTCGTCGACTGGGACTGGCGTAGCAGCGGCAAGGCCTTTGAGCTGCCGCTCTTTGAGCCCGAGCCGTTTGCGAAGGAGCTGCGCGTTGCCGAGCGGCTGAAGGAGATCGCCGCTGGCTACGACAAGACGCTGCCGCAACTCGCGCTGGCGTGGGTGCTCGGCAACCCCGCGGTCTCGGTGGCGCTCGTCGGCATGCGTAACGAGCGCGAGCTGACGGAGAACGTCGCCGCCGCCGACTGGCGCCTCAGCGATGGGGACCGCGCCGCGATCGACCGCGTCTTCGAGGAGGAGGGCGTGCCGACCCACGTCGGGACGCCGCAGGCTGTCTAGCCTTCAGAGGCGCGACCGAGCGCAGCGAATTCGCAGGCCATGTACGCTCCACCGCGCGCCGGAGGGGCAGCCATGACGTGGGAACCAGAGGTCGAAGAGCTTGAGCGACGACGCGCGCTGGCGCGCGAGATGGGTGGCGAGGAGGGCATCGCTCGTCAGCGGCTGCGCGGCAAGCTGACGGTACGCGAGCGCATCGACGCGATCGCCGACCCGGAAACGTTCCAGGAGTTCATGGGGCTGGTCGGCACCGCGACCTACGATGGCCTCGAACTCTCCGACTTCACGCCCAAGGCATCGGTCGAGGGCTACGCCGAGATCGGTGGGCGTCGCGTCGTCCTCAGCGGCGGCGACTTCACGATCCGCGGTGGTTCTGGTGGTACGCGCGACGGCCTCGGTGCCGAGCCACGCTCGACGAGCCGCGCGCTGGAGTCGCGCATGCCGTACGTGCGCCTGCTCGATGCCGCCGGCGGCAGCGTGCGCCACTTCGAGGAAATCGGGCGTACCTACCTGCCGGACGGCAACTCGTGGTCGTACCTCGAGTCGAAGCTGCTGAACGTCTCGCCGGTCGTCTCGGCGGTGCTCGGTTCGGTCGCCGGGCTGCCCGCCGTCAATGCCTGCATGGCGCACTTCAACCTGATGGTGAAGGACATCAGCCAGGTCTTCCCCGGTGGCCCGCCCGTCGTGAAGGCGGCGCTTGGCTACGACATCACGAAGGAGGATCTCGGCGGCGATCAGGTGCACGTCCACCAGAGCGGCGTGATCGACAACCTCGCGGAGACCGAGCAGGAGGCGTTCGAGATGATTCGCAACTTCCTCTCGTACCTGCCGTCGAACGTCTGGGAGTCCGCACCGCGGCAGGAGACCGACGACGACCCTGAGCGACGCGACGAGTCACTGCTCTCGGTCGTGCCGCGCGACCGCAGGCGACCCTACGACGCGCACAAGGTAATTGAGGCGGTGGCCGACCGCGACTCGTTCTTCGAGATCGCGCCGTACTACGGACGCTCGCGGATCACCGGGCTGGCCCGCTTCAACGGCCTTCCGGCCGGCGTAATGGCGAACAACACGATGCACCTCGGCGGCTCGACGGACGTCGCAGGTGGCGAGAAGGTGATGCGCCTGATCCGGCTCTGCGACACGTTCCATCTGCCGCTGATCTCGCTCGCCGATGAGCCGGGCTTTGCCGTCGGCCTCGAGTCCGAGAAGCGCGGTATCGAGCGGGCGGGGGCGCGCTTGATCATCGCTACCTGCGAGAGCCGCATGCCGTGGCTGACGGTTGTCATGGGCCAGCTCTTCGGCGTCGCGGGCCAGTGCCAGCATCGTCCCACCGGCATGTTCCGCCGCGTCGTCTGGCCGTCCGCGCGCTGGGGCTCGATGCACATCGAGGGCGGCGCGGATGCCGCCTACCGACGCGAGATCGAGAGCGCCGACGATCCCGACGCCAAGCGCGCTGAGATCGAGGCGCGGCTGCAGGCGATCGCGTCGCCGTTCCGCACGGCGGAGGCGACGGGGCAGGACGTGATCGACCCACGCGAGACGCGCCCGCTGATCTGCGAATTCGTCGAGGAGGCGCAGGGCGTGCTGAGCACGCAGCTCGGTCCTCCGCTCACGCCCTACCTGCCGTAGGGGCTTGAAGCCCGCCCTGCCATGAAAGCCTTCGCTGACCTGCGCATCGTCGAGGTCGCCGGCTCCGCCGCCGGTGGCTACGCCGCGAAGCTCTTCGCCGACTACGGCGCGAACGTCGTGCGCGTCGAGCCGCCGGGCGGCGACCCCGCGATGTCGGACGGAGAAGAGTGGCAGGGGAGCGGCACGACGTACGCGTACCTGAACACGTCGAAGCGCGTCGTGACGCTCGATCTCGACGGCAGCGCGGGCCGTCAGCGGTTCGATGCGATGCTCGCCGGCGCCGACGTGGTGATCGAGAGCTCGTCGCCTGATCCGCTCGTGACCGTCACCGATGGCGAGCCGCCGTCGCAGCTCGTCCGCACGCGCATCTCGCCCTTCGGCAGCGATGGGCCGTACGCGGACTATCGATCCAACGAGTTCACCGATGACGCGATCGGCGGCCACCTCTACGTGAACGGCGAGCCGTCGAGGGAGCCGATTCGCCGTCCCGGCCTGCACGCGCTCTACCAGGCGGGACTGCATGGCTACATCGCCTCGATCGCCGCGCTCCGCGCGCGCGACCGCACGGGGCGCGGACAGGTCGTGGAGACCTCGCATTTCGAGGGTCTCGCCTCGCTGCACCAGCACACGACGACGATGTGGACGCACGGCGGGCACATCGTGCGGCGCGAGGGCAACCGTCAGCCGGGGCGGTGGCATCCCGTCGGGTGCTACCCGTGCAAGGACGGCAGCGTCCACCTGGCGCTTGCCGGAGCGGTGAAGCTCGCGGACTTCTTGCGCGCGGCCGGGCTCGATGCGCTCGTCGACGATCCGCGCTTCGCGACCGACGAACAGCGCGGGATGCACAAGGACGAGTTCGACGCGGCGCTGCTGCCGTGGCTGATGGAGCACACGGTCGACGAGATCGTGGAGCTCGGCCAATCGGTCTTCGCGCCCGTCGGCCCGGTGCCGGGAATGCTCGAAGTGCTCGCTGACCCGCACCTCGCCGAGCGCGAGTTCTGGCGAACGATCGAGGGCGAACGACCGCTGCTGGTGCCACGCGGGCCGTATCAGATCTCCAGCCACGACGCCCACCCCGAGCCACCTCGGCACGTCGACGAGGCGCCAGCGTGGGACGAGCCCGCCGAGGCTGCCGCGCCGCCTACATCGAGGATCGGCGAGTCGATGGATGACGGACCGCTGACCGGTGTGCGTGTGCTCGACATGACGCGGGTCTGGGCTGGGCCGCTGGCGGGACGGCTGCTTGGCGACCTCGGCGCGGACGTCGTGCTGATCGAGGCGCCGTGGAGCCGGGGACCGGCCGAGGTGCCGCCGGAGGCTGCGGGGGTGCTGCACCTCTACCCGGAAGACGATATCGGCGAGCAGCCGTGGAACCGCGTTGGCGGCTTCAACAAGCTCGCGCGCAACCGTCGCAGCGTGGCGCTGGACATGCGCACGGAGGCCGGCCGCAAGGTCTTCGCCGACCTCGTGCGCGAGGCCGATGTGGTGATGGAGAACTACAGCCCACGCGTGATGCCGCAGTTCGGATTCGATTTCGATGGCCTGCGCGCGATCAATCCGTCGATCGTCTACGTGGCGATGCCCGGATACGGATCGAGCGGCCCGTACCGCGACCGCACCGCGCTCGGGCCGGTGATCGAGGCGGCGTCAGGGCTCTCGGCGTCGATGGGCTACGCGGGCTCGGGGCCGTATCGATCCGGCATCGCATGGCCCGACCCTGTCGCGGGGCTGCATGCGGCGGCGGCCGTGCTGACGGCGCTGGCTGACCGTGAGGCCGACCCGCAGCACGCCGGGCGAGCGGTCGAGGTCGCGATGATCGAAGCGATGATCTGCTTCGTCGGCGAGGCGCTGCTCGCGGCGCAGGTGCGCGGATCGGATCCCGTTCCGGTGGGCAACCGCGACCCACGGCGCGTTCCGCAGGGCTGCTATCCGTGCGCCGGCGACGACCGCTGGATCGCGATCAGCGTGACAAGCGACGTCGAATGGGCCGCGCTCTGCGCGCTGGCTGGCCTCGATCGGCCTGACGATGGGGCAGGCGGGCTCGCCGCGCTCACGCACGAGCAGCGCGTAGAGCGGCACGACGAGATCGACGCTCGCATCGCCGAGTGGACGCGGAGCAGCCCGCCGCACGCGCTGATGGAGCGGCTGCAGCGAGCGGGCGTGAGCGCTGTCGCGGTCGCTGACGCTCGCGACATCGTCGACGACCCACAGCTCGCCGCACGGTCGTTCTGGGCGGAGCTCGACCACCCCGATGTCGGCCTGCGCCGCTACCCCGGAAATGCGATCCGGCTCAGCGAGACGCCGATCACGTATCGACGCTCCGCTCCGCTGCTTGGCGAGCACAACCGCGAGGTGCTGTCGAACTGGCTCGGCTACTCCTCGGACCGCTGCGATGAGCTGGAGCGTGACGGCGTGATCGCGGATCGGCCACCGTCGATAGGCTGACGGGGGCGCCGTGGCACGACGCCGTGGCGCTACACTCGCGGCGGCAAAGGGCAGGGGCGGACAATGGCAGAACGCGTACGTGCGCTCGACGCGCTGGTGAACTCGACGTTCCTCGATCAGGAGCGCGGTGACGGGCTCGCCCACCTCTTCAAGGGCATGGCGGATCGGCCACACTTCGACGACCCCGAGCAACTCCTCGCGTACCTCGATGGCATCGACATCGGCGCGCTGGTGATCAGCATCATGCAGCCAGCGCACGCGGAGTGGGTCGGCGAGGCGCATCGTCGCTTCCCGCGCAAGATCCTGCCGGCGATGATCGTGAACCCGTTGAACGGCATGGATGAGGTGCGCAAGGTCGTCGAGTACCACGAGCGGTACGGCGTTCGCTGCCTGCGCATCCCACCGTTTCGCTACACGCTGCCGCCAACCGACCGCGTCTACTGGCCGTTCTACGTGAAGGCGATCGAACTCGACATGGCGGTCAGCATGAACGCCGGGATGCCGGGGCCGCGCAGGCCCGGCTGGGTGCAGAACCCGACGTATTTCGACGAAGTCGCGTACCACTTCCCGGAGCTGCGGCTGATCATGACGCACTGCGGCCAGCCGTGGACCGAGGAAGCGATCTCCGTGCTGGCGCACTGGGACAACGTCTACATGGCGTGCACGTCGGTTGCTCCACAGTACTGGCCGCCGGCGCTCGTCCAGTTCATCAACACGCGCGGGCGCGAGAAGATGATGTTCGGCACCGAGTTCCCGATCATCCCGTGGGATCGCTCACGCGACGAGGTCGATGGGCTCCAGCTACGCGAGGAAGTGCAACCGCTCTTCTTCAGCGAGAACGCGCGGCAGGCGTACGACTGGGACCCCGACCTGTCCTAGTCCCACACTGGGCGGCGACGGACGGCGCGGCTCGCCTTCTCACGATGGTGGCCCAGCGCTATGATCGTCCCATGATCACTCGACCGATCGCCCCCGCCGACCTCGAAGCCATCCACGCGCTGCTCCGCGCTGAGGAGCTGCCCGTTGAGGGTGTCAACGGCGCACTTGCGGCCGCGTTTGTCGCGGAGGTCGAGGGCGAACTCGTTGGTGTGGCCGCGCTTGAGCACCACGGCGAACACGGCTTGCTGCGCTCCGTTGCGGTTGCCCCGGCGCATCGCGGACGCGGACTCGCTCGCGAGCTCAGCGAGAATGTGGCGGAGGAGGCGGCCGCGCGCGGCATCGAGGCGTTGTACCTGCTCACGGAAGACGCGGCGGGCTACTTCCAGCGTCTCGGCTTTGAGCTGATGCCCCGTGACGATGCGCCCGAAGCGATCCAGTCGAGCGCGGAGTTTGCTGAACTCTGCCCTGACACGGCGGTCCTGATGCGCCGTAGCGCGACTGTCCCGGCGCGGGTCACGCGCTGATCGCGTCGCCGCCGGACTACGCCGACTCGGCGAGCCTCTTCTTCATCGGCTGCTCAGGAAGGCCGCGACCATCGAAGCTGCGGCCGAGCCGCAGCCCGGTCGACTTCTTGTAGCCCATGCGCAGATAGAACGGCAGGCCGTGCAGCGTCGCCGCGACCTTGATCTCGGTGGCACCGGCCCGCGCCGCGTCTCGCTCGAACCGTTCGACGAGCTGCCGGCCGATGCCAGAGCGATGTCGGTCGCCCGTCACGAAGAGGCTGCCAAGGCGCGTCGTCCGTCCGCGCAGGACGCCGACGATCTGGTCGCTATCGACGGCGACATAGACCATCTCCGACCGGATCACGGCGCGGATGTCGGCCTAGTGCTCCGGATCGGCGGATCGGGCGTGAGCGAACGGGCCGAGCAGGGCGGGGAGCTGTTCTGCGCTGGCGAAGCCGAGGTTGTAGCTGGCGAACGTCTCGGCGATCAGCCGACCGACGTCGACCGCATCGCTGGATTCGCGGTACTCGCGGATCGTGGTCATCGAGCGTCGCCGTCGCCGTCTTGCGAGACGCGCGGTCGCATCTCCTGCGGGGACAGCGACACGCCTGACTGCATGCGCGCGAGCAGCCGCTTGTGGTGGCGGGCGCTGCGCAGCAGCAGCAACGCGAACGCGAGCGCCACGAGTAGCCCCAGCGTGCCCGCCGCGGCCATCGCCCAGTTCGCCCACTCGCCGGGCAGGTCGGCGGCGTAATAGCTGCTTCCCGCCCGCAGCACGACGGCGGCCGAGATCGCGACGCCGAAGCCCTCGCTGCGCCATCGGCTCTGCTCGCCGCCGATGCGTTCGCTCGCGAACTGCGGCAGCAGCAACTGCGCCATGCCGATGATCAGCATCAGGGCGACGCCGATCGTGACGATGTGCAGGACGGTGTCTCGCTCCCGCAGCACCGGCGGCCCCGACTGTCCGAGCGCGCTGACCGCAAAGACGATCGTGAGCGCGGCGGCGACGGCGAGCCATAGCATCGCGGGCCAGAGGATCGCGGCGAAGCGCTGAGCGATGCGCGTCATGTGCCATGGCCCGCGCCACCAGCCGGTGATCGCGCCGGCCGAGAGCAGGCCGACGGCGAACACGAGCAGGCCGACGTCTTCGAGCACCCACGTCTCGACATCGGAGCCGTCGGCGATTAGCCGGGCCGCGATCGTGGCGAGGACGCCGATCTCGACGAGCGCCGCTGCACCGAGCACGACCGGCAGCGGCATCCTTCTTGTCGCGAAGAACGTGGGGAAGACGTGCAGCACCACGCCGACGATGAACGCGAGATGGAAGCCGAAGACCTGCATCGCGACGAGCGTGTAGCTCCTCGCTGCGGGCAGCACGGTCACGCCGTCGCCCGCCAGCGCCGTCAGCCAGAGCGCGCCGATCAGCGCCTGCGCGAGGAACCAGCTCGCCCCCGCGATGAACATCACGGCGAAGATCTCTCCCTCGCGGGCGCGGCGGGCTGTGGTGCCGATCACGATCGCGGCGTAGCAGGCTGCTCCGGCCGCCTCCAGCCACGCGCCGGCGGCCATCAGCACCGCCATCGGCGCGTGGTCGGCCATCGGCTGTCCGAGCGTGCGCAGCAGCACGCCGACGCCGAGCAGCCAGAGCGTTGCCGGCGCGAGCTGTACGAGGGCCAGCGGCCTGCGCGAGAAGCCCGGCATCAGGAAATAGCTGACGCCGACGATGAAGAGGGCGACGAAGCCGACCGTCTGCAGGTGACCGTGCACCTGCGCGTGCGAGAACCAGCCGACGGGTACCTGATCCCTCAGTGCGGCGGTGACCGGCAGCGAGATCGCCAGCGCGAAGCCGCCGAGTAGCGAAAAGAGCAGCGCGACCGCAAGGAACGGCAGATACGCTGCCTGACGCCCGCGCAGGTCGGGAACCGCGAACTTCTGTGTCATCGGCTGCGTCCCCTCGACCGGCCCGTCGGGCCCGTCGAGCGTACCGGGGTGGTGAGGTGGCGGGCTAGCCGACTAGTCCGACGGGGCCTGGCCCGCGAAGTTGATGCGGCTGGCTCCCGGCCCAAGGTCAATCCCGAACGCCTCGATCAGCAGGGCGGGAATCTCCTCGTCGGACAGTTCCCGCTCGAGTTCCACGCCGCCCCGCTCGTGGACGTACGTCCTGCGCCGGAGGTCGAATCGCTCATCGAGCGTCTGAATCTGGGCGACCGGCATCTTTCGGAAGGAGCTCTTCGGATGTGTGGACGTGTACCAACTGGCAACGTCGAAATCGACAGGCGTCGGCTCCCCGCTCTCAATCGCGTAAAGGTCTGCCCATCCCTCGGCTGCCGGCGACTGGACCACGGTGACGTCCGCCTGCTCGACAACTCGGAACTGGCGGTCCCCCTCCGCGTGGACGCTGCCATCGAGGGGCAGCGGTTCAACGTGACCAGATGTGCCGAATCCAGCATCGACGTTGTAGGCGCCATCGCTCGTGCGAACTTCGAGTGTCATGTGCGAGCGCGTACGCGAGGGGTCGTCCGTCGATCCGACTCGAGCCTCGCGGGGAGTGACGTCGAAGCCGATTTCGCGGAGGACATGCAGCATGAGCGTGTTCTGCTCGAAGCAGTAGCCACCCCGGCCATTCGTCACGATCTTCTCGGCGAGGTGGTCGATGTCGAGGGAGATCGGTACACCCATGTGAATGTCGAGATTCTCGAACGGGACGGCGCAACGGTGAGCAACATGTATGCCGCGAAGAATCTCGATGGTCGGGTCAGTGATACCGGTGTAGTCGATGCGTCGGAAATAGGCATCGAGATCCAACATGATCAGACGGTCACCTGATACAGCGCGACGGGCTCGTCGAAGCCCTTCATCGTCGCGTCACCGGCCGACGTGAACGCGAACGTCTTGCCTGCGCAGAGCTCCCGCACGACGTTTGAGACCAGCACCTGCCCCGGCTTCGCGCG
>PVBE011549864.1_pt1 | contig 14612 bp, 13 predicted proteins | sample 1631181 | NCBI WGS metagenome assembly PVBE01 (sample SAMN08397723, study PRJNA350692) | Marine metagenome, whole genome shotgun sequencing project. | isolation source: water | place: Pacific Ocean | collected 2012-04
ATTAAATTCCAAGCGGAATTCCTATGACGGTCTACGTACCTTTGTTGGGTTTGGCCCAATGCACGACGATCCGAGCGCCGATTTGGCAACTCTCGATCCGACCGAGGCTGCGGTTGCGGCCCTCGCTGAACTTCGAGACCACAGCGGGGCCAAGGGCGACCACGAGCTATTCGATCTCTGGCTCCGCAACTGCTGCGGCTCGCCCCACACGAGAGAGGCCTACGAGGCCGACGCCGGACGGTTCTTTGAATTCATCACGGGCCGCGGCGTCTCGCTTCGCTCCTTGAAGCTCGTCACGTTCCAGGACTGGGTCGATAGCCTGACAGGCGCAGAAGCCACGCGGCGCCGCCGTGTCTCCGCGGCGCGCAGCCTGCTCTCTTTCGGTCAGCGGACGGGCTACCTGCTCGTGAACGTCGGCGCCGCTGTCTCGCCACCCAAGCTCAAAAACGAACTCGCCCAGCGCATCCTCACCGAAGAGCAAGTGATCCGCCTACTCAGCGCGCCGCCATCCGTTCGTGACCGCGCCATCGTGCGGTTTCTCTACCTGACCGGCGCTCGAGCCAGCGAGACCGTCGCACTCTGCTGGAAGCACCTCACGCCCAAGGGCACCGGGCAGCTCGTCGCAACGATTCACGGTAAGGGCGGGAAAACCCGCCACGTGAACATCAAGGGCCCTCTCGTCGAGCAGCTCGAGGAGCTGCGTCAAGACGCCGGTGACGACGCGCCGGTGTTTGTCAGTCGGCTGGGCAAGGCGCTCACGCCGCAGTCGCTACGGGACGTCGTGGCGAAGGCAGCGAGGCTCGCCAAGATAGGCCGCGAGGTCACGCCGCATTGGTTTCGGCACTCACACGTCAGCCACGCTCTCGATCGTGGAGCGCCGGCCCACCTGGTCCAGGCGACCGTCGGACACGCCAGCTTGGCAACGACGACGCTCTATAGCCACGCCAATCCGGACGACTCGAGCGGTAGCTATCTGGCGGCGTAGCTGCGAGCTAGAGCGTTCCAAAAAGGGTACCGACCAAACACACCCTAAGTGCTCGAAAGCGCGTCAGCGCGGCGGGTGTTCCAAAAGCGGTCGATTTTGGAACGCTGTCGAGGGGGGGATTGCCCCGACGCTCTCTCGTTCGTCCCGGCTGGCGCCGTTTCCGTCCCCTGTCTTTCTTTTAGAAGGCGAACCCGTTCGCCCGTAGCTGAATGCCGCCGACTTCGACGGGTTCGGGTGAGTCGTTGCCGTAGTCGACGAGCAGATAGAGACCGGTGCCCAGCATTGCTGCCCCAGCCCCCGCCATGACCAAAATTCTCGGGGCCAGCGCTTCCTCCTTGGAAGTGTGTAGCATCGACATGAACATGAGGGGCGTCATCATGAACCCCCCGCCAACTGAGGTTAAAACGATTCCCCAGGTGCGTTTCGCGGTAGAGCGCGGCTCCGGCGCCGGCTGGAGATAAGGCGCGGGCTCGCCGTCCATCGGCGCCGCTAAGGCGGGGCCGATGAGCAGGCAGACAGTTAGAGCGACGGGGGCGATGCGTAAAGTGTTCATAGGTCTGAGGGGGTTCCGTCTCCTAGCGAGTCCAGTCGGACGCGAGCATAGGCCGTGGTTTCATCGTACACCGGATCGTCGTCCTCAATGTTTCGCAGCGCAAAAAAGACTTCGTCGCAGGTGATACCCACGATGCGGCCTACACTTTTCCATGACTCCGCGCCAATGTTCCACGAGTGCCCATCGGATAGCCGGATAATCTGCAGACCACCGTTTCCACCGACATCGTGCGCCGCGTATCCGCACCCAACAACGAACGGCGCGTTGTACCCGTACGTCGGATCGGAGTGCAGCGCCCGGGGCGCCAGATCGTCGCCAGAGGCCGTGTAGGGGGCGGTCATGATCGTTTTTTTCAGGTAGACGCCCTCGCCTGCCTCGTGCTCTTCGCCGAATGTCCACACCAAATCGGTCCCGTCAGTGCCTATGTGATAAGCGCCCTGCGTTGTATCGCCTTTCCACCGCACGAGCGGCTGCGTTCCGGTCGCTGGCGTGTAAGACAGGATGCCAGTCATCCGCAGACTCCCGATTTCCCAAACGGCGTCAGCGCCGATTAGGACAGGCTGCGCCAACTGCAAGCCGTCGGGATCGTCGGACAACGAATAGAGCCGCGTCGGATCTCCGCCGTCGATCGGGAAAACGTCGGACGTCTGCTCGATGGCGGAGGTTCTCTCCACGTAGTGGGAGTTGACACCCCAGCTCAAGGCCGACTCGATGGTTTCGTTTCTGAATAACTCCAAACCAAGTTCGCCAACGGCGCCGACCGCTACGCCTTGCACCGGAGACTCATCCGAATGGGAACCGAGAGTGCCGCCCCGAAGTCCTATTCCAAACCGCTTGCCGTCAAAGCCGGCCGTTGCCCGGATCCGCAGACCTTCGGTCAGTCGGTGGGCAGCCGACGCAGCAAATAGAACCTTGCCGTCGACCTCCGCGATCAAAATGGTGTTTTGCGTGTCCTCGTGCGCGCCAGAACTCCGCATAAAGAAGATCAGCGGCGTTCCGTCGTCCGAGACATGAAGCGAAGCCTCGACGGCCGTGGTCGGCCCTTTATGAGGCCAAGAGGTAGTCATCCGGCGGCAATCGATGCCGGGCTGATCGATTTCGTTTCCGCACGGCTCCCATTGAATGGGCGGCGGCAGTTGCTCCGGCGTAGTTGGAAGCCAGAGCGGCATTTGACAGCTAAAGTCTGTAAAGGCTTGCCAGCCCGCTGGGATCTGTGACGGTCGCGGTGGGGCGCAACCGTCGCCCCCCGATCCGCCGCCAGAAGTTCCAGCGATTCCGGTGGCGCCTGAAGTGCCACCCTCTCCGCTCGCGACGCTGCCACCGTCGCCCGCGCCGCCGCTGGCGGACGTTCCGCCGCCCCCGCCGCCCCCGCCGCCACTGGATGCCTGAGAGGCGTCCGACGGCGAGGAGCACGCGCTACACGCGGCGAGCAACGAGGACGCGGCGGTAAGCGCCACCGCGTTGGAAAAGGTCCGCCCGCGTAATTTCATCGGATCCCAATAGCGCGGACCCGACTAGAAGCAAACGCCAACATCGTTGAACAGGTTGCCAAACGAGCGCTCCTTGTTCGTTTCTAGTTGAGCTGTTGCCCTGACCTTTAGCAGTCCGTTCTTTCTTGCGATGATCGTCTGATAGCCGTCGTTCGTCACGACCGGTCGCATGGCCAGCGGGCCGCGGCGCGGCATTATCGCCTCCACCTGTACGGAGGCCGCGTCGAGCCTAACGATCAGGTGCTCGCGTCGCTCGTCGCTCGACGCCGCGATCAAGAGCTTCCCGTCACGATCCGTCACGAGATACTGCTTATCGAATAGGCCGAGCTTCGGCCAGCCCATTAGCGCCGAACTGGCTCCGGTGTTTGGGTTGATGCGAAGCAGGCGGATCCGCTTGAAGAGGAAACCCTGCACCTCATCCAGAACGTAGAGGCTATCGGTGACGGGCTCGTACGTGGCCGAGATCACGCGGCCCAGCTCGGAGTCGATCTCGAGCGGAGCGAGCGGGGTGCCAGGCGTCCCTGCGTAGACGGTGCTCACTGCGTCGCCCATGTAGTCCGTGCCGCCCATGATGAATAGGCGATCCGTGCTCCGCGAGTAGACGGAGTGGAAGCCGTACCGTGCGAACGGCAAGACGTGCGTGCTGGACGAGCGGATCCGCGCGCTGAGTTGCGCGATGAGCGTCACGTCGACGTCGGGCAGATCGTCGTCGTTATCCGTCTCGGCTACCGCGAATTCGCCGCCGCTCTGGATGTTCAACATGGGGTTGCTTCCAGCGTCGTCGTCGCCGCCGCTGGTAGCGGACATGAACGACACCTCGCCTCCGAGCGGCTCGATCGCGGGGCTCACGATGTCGCCAACTTCGACGATAGCTTGCATGCCGCCTAGACTTTTCCCGCCGGTGGCGACGATGTCGGCCATTCTCTGGCCGTTCTGCGAGAGCACCAGTCCGGCGATCGGGTTGAGGTTCGCTTTCGCAAGCGGCTCCGACTGGGAAACCCACTGCGTGCCGCCGCTCCGGAGCGATCGCTCCAGCGTCTTCTCGATATTCTCAAGAGGGACCGCCCGGTTGGTCGTTGGGTCGAGTTTAACGAGTCCAGCCATCGGATGATCGTAGATAACCGACGCGGTCAGTCGCGTGACCCAGGAGTCGCGGACGGGGTTAACGACCTGCTCAACCCAGAGCAGCGGGTTGTCGTAGATCGGGATCAAGGGCTCGAAGCTCGACTGGAGGTCCTGAACGACCGACTCGATTGAGCTGTGAGAGTTAGCGAGTTGCTCGCCGTGAATACCAGCGCCCACGTCCAGCGTCGCGCCGACGTCGGTATCAGCATGGGTCCAAAGGGTGCCTTTTAGCCGCTCCGGTCCAGCCATCACCACTGCGGTCTGTGCAGCGTCGGCGATTTCCTCTAGGTCCTTCGTGTAGCCAGTTAGGAGCACGGCGTCATTGTCGTGCCACTGCCAGTAGTCCTGCTCGTAGAGCCACTGGAACCGGTGAACGACCTGTGCGTCGTTCGCGGCGGCGTTCTCGTAATCCATGGAGAAAGAGCGTCCGGTTGTTGTCGTACGATACGACCCGACTAAGTCGATTACCGAAACGCCATCCGTCAGCAGTTTGGGATTTGCCACGCGTTGGGTGACCCCCTGGCTGCCGTTGCCACGAACGCCGAGCTTCCGGATGCTCATGCGGTGATACGGGTGCTCTGATTCCTCCAGGTCGATGGTAACCCCATCGGTTAGCCGGGCATCCTGAACGGCGAACTCGCCATCACACGCGGGATCCTCATCAAATTCGGGAGCCTTGCAAAACCGGAAATGGGTGTCGACGTCAGGCTCGGTCACCCCGAAATCCTCATCGTACGAATTGGAACGGAGCGGGATGATCTGGAAACGGCTCGCGTCCGTCTTTGTCGTCGAGAGGCACAGACCACCGCTGCAACTGCCGCCGCTCTGCGCGTAGGTATAACCCGCTTCCTGCGCCTTCACGGGCACCAAAGCCGGATCGCAGGCGTCTCCCCACTTTGCATCAGGCGCATGGAATTTCTCCGATAGTTTGTTGTGATTGTCCTGATCGACGTTCGCGACGTAAGGGCAATTGTCGGCGTCTTCGCCGTCCCCCTCGCATATGCCATCAGAATCCGTATCGCCAAGTTCCAACGGATGGGGTGCGCAGATCCCCAGGCCTGTGTCGCCCATGGGAATGCACCAATCCGCGCCGCAGCTCTCGTCATTGACGCATAGCTTCCGCGAACTCTTTAGCTCGCTGCATGGGTCACACGCATCGCCGACGCCGTCGCCGTCCGCGTCCCTGTTTTGGGTGTTGGCGTCATCAATTCCCGGGCAACTGTCACACGCATCGCCGACGCCGTCACCGTCCTCGTCCTCCTGGCCCGGGTTGTTGCAGCGCAGTTGCGGCAAGCCGGCGTCGTCGCAATGGTGCGACGCGCAGTTATCGAATTCTTCGCTGAAACCGTCGCCGTCCCTATTGAGCGCGTTAGCCAGCCCATAGAAACAGTTTCTGGCATCCTGCTGGACCAGCGTCTCGACTCCCTCGGCTTCGTCCTCCAGGGGGCCAGTCTGCGAACTCTCAGTGGCGAGGGTGGCCAGCATTACCGCTGAGCCGCGCTCGTGCCACTGATTGATGTGGGTTAGCTCGTGCAAGAGCGTCAAAGCGGCGCCGTCGATCCCCTGCGCGAAGAGCAACGTGCACTCGAAATCCTCCCAGACCGGAGGGTCGTTATCCATGATGTAATCGTAATCGGTATCGTTGAGCACGATTAGATCGTCGGCAATCGCGATCCCTGTTTTGCCTGACGCACCGGCCCCCCAGCCCACCGGGCCTCCCCACTTCGTGTTGTCCATGCTCACCAAGCGGGTGCTTTCGATCATCCCGTCCGTGGTCCAGCGGTTGCCGTCCAGCGACCTCCACTCGCTAAGCTGGGTATCCCTAACCCTCTTTATGAACTCCTCCCATTTGGTCGGGAGCGGCACCGACGCCTCACTGAGCACGTCCATGAATGGCCCGAAAATATCGGGGTGCGTGTAGTAGATGAGCCCATCCCAGAAGGCTTTCCAGGCTTCCTCGGGGGACATGTCGCAAGTAGTTGTTCCGTCGTCGACTATCTCTCGGATGACCAGTTCGCAAATCGGATCGGCTTTGCATAGAAGTGGAGTGCAGCACTCCGGATGGGCAAGGCACCAAGTCCAACCGCCTTCCTCAAAACCGATGCACTCTACCGATTCGCGAATGGTAGGCGGGCGCGGGTGCGTGAGCTTCCAGCAAACGTCATCGGCGTACGCAGGAGTGGGAGAGGAAAGAGAGGCGCCGATTGCTATTGCAAGCGCGCCGGCTCCGACGAAGGACCGGGATAGCTTCATGGCGGGATGTATCGGCGAGGAAGGAGGCGGGGTCAAGAAAAACCCAACCTCTTTTCATGCGGCTTTTGTCAACACGACCAGCTCATGCCGTTTTCGTAAAATCACGCTCGCTCTCATTTTGCGCGGTGCGCCAACCCAGTGATCCAGAACAGGTCGTTTTTCTTTTCGGCCGTAGAGTTGCGGAATTGCGCCGCAAAATGGACCTGACGCAAGCGGCCCTAGCAGAGCAAGCGAACATCAGTGTGCGCTATCTCCAACGCGTCGAAGCGGGCGAGCTGGACCTGCGACTGTTCTCTATCGTGAGGGTCGCCAACGCGCTTGGCGTCCTGCCAAGACAGCTATTTTCTGTTCCGCGTTCCAAGGTCCGCCCGAAGCCGGGGCGCCCGAAGCCGAGACGCATAAAGCGCAAGCCGGACTAACGTATCGGTGCTCGCACCCATTGCCTTAGCCGCGTCGACGTGCCGCCGCTTGGACGTCCCGCTAAGTAGACTAGGCGGCGTCGCCCCGTCGTCGGTTCTTCTTTAGCCAGTCGTGCAAAGCCTCATTCACGATCGAGTTCTTCGTGGCCTTGAGCTTGATCGCAGCGATCCCAAGTTCTGAGCTAATATTTTCATCCACGGAAAAGGACAGGCGCTGGATCCCTCCCCCAACGGTCGAAACCGTTTCGATACCGCGAGCGCGCGTCCGCGACTTTCGCGGAGCGTCACCGGTCGGCGTCGACGTTTCGTCGTCTGCCTCACCGTCTACCTTGGGTACTTCAGACGCGGCCGCTCGAATAGCATCCGCGAGTTGCTGTTTCGAAGAACGACTCATGCTACTAGCTCCTTCGTCTCGGCCGGCGCCGCGTCTTGTTTGCGTATGGTATCAAGCATGCTTTTGATAAACTCAAGGATGTTTTTCGATGCGGGATGGTTCGGCTTGTCGACGAGGACATCCAAGTTTCGACGCACCTCGCACGAGTCATGCAATGCGCACGGCAACAGGGGTATCCCCGCCTTTAGGATGTAATCGATCGCCCACCCTAGATCCTCGTTCGCCTTCGTTCTCCCAAGCGCCGCGTAGAACCGCGTCGACTTCGGGGCGACCCGTTGAAACGCCTTGAAAGTGTCCTCTAGCTCCCAGAGCGCGAACCACGCCGCCTCTACCGGGGAAATCACTGCGTCGAGCCCCGACGACATGATCGCCAAAGTGCCCGCGTCAAGATCGGGCGTGCCGTCGACGATAACCACGTCGTGGTTTCTAGCAAATGAGTCAATTTCGCCCGGGACGTCCTCCCCCGCCATAGCGACCGTGACCGGCACCGGACGCCCAAGGGTCCGGCATACGCGCGTCCACTTTCGGGCCGACGTGCTCTTTCTGGAGTCAGCGTCGATTAACATCACCGACAGCCCAGCACGCACGAGACGCGACGCGAGGATCGTCGAAAGGGTCGTTTTCATGACGCCACCCTTCCCGCTCAAAAAACCCAGCTTGAGACAAAGCTCATCTGTCGGCTTCATGCGAGCGAATATGCGAGCGCTCACTTGAGCGGGCCAACAAACCCGCGCTTGCTCACGCCCTCATGCGGGGGCTCGCTCGCATGAGGGCGTGAGCTGGTGAGGGCGTGAGCTGGTGAGGGCGTGAGCTGGCGCAGCTCTCCTCGGGACGTGCACGGCGCGCTACTCGAGTCGACTATTGTAGGCTCGAAGCTCAATCGGGAACCGGGCAAATTTGCCCGGTTGGACGGGCAAGAATGCTCGCTTGACCAGGCAATTTTGCCCTCGCGTAGCGGGCAATTTTGCCCTCGCGTAGCGGGCAATTTTGCCCACAAACAGATCCCTTTGGATGAGATCGAACAAAGAGATCCGCGCCTTTGCCCGCGAAGCACTGGCAGCGCTCAGCACCGAAGAAAGCGAGATCGCAGCATGTCAGGCCTGAAACTCGATTTGCCGAAACCCAAGCCGCGAACGCCCGTTGCCGCCGCTGTCGTGGAGCAGTTCACAGGTGAGGCGAAGGCCACCGGCCAAAAGCGCCGCAAGACTCCCGGCGAGCGGGTTCACGTCATTTTGCCCGAGGACATCGCCATGAAGCTGCGCCTTGCCGCCGTTCGCCAGCGCCGTTCTGTGTCCGATGCCGCCACTGAGGCAATCGAATCGTGGCTTGGTGAGGCCTGAATCGCAGCGATATAGGGTAGCGGGTAGCGGGCTACATGAGGCCCTCCAGGATCTCTTCGATGATGTCAGCGCCGTAGCGGACAATCCGAAGTAGCAGGAGGGTCAATTTGAGGTCTTGGAGTAGCTTTTTGCGCTTCATCCAAGCTACCCGATTTTAGTGATAGATCCGTGGCGCCTTCTCTCCGATTTCTTCCCAACTCGGCCAAAAACACTGAATTTCTAGCCAAAAAAAACTTCTCACCGCTGTGGGCTGGTCCTCCGGGACAAGGGTCAACAGCGGCCTACCGGAGCATCCCGAAGCAGCTGGCCCTCGTCGAGCAGCCAGCAAGCCGCAATGCCGTGGTCTCCCGTCAAAACCTGCATTTCCAGGCCACAGCCAGACGCTCGACGGCTGAAGCTCGAGCACGCCGCGATATCTCGATGGCCACGGAGGCCTAACGACAAAGCACCGCAGGTACCGGACATTGGTCAGTGCCCTAATGTCCGATCGGGTGACCCCAATGTCCGAGTGGTTATCCCGAGCAATATGCCAGAACTGCTTAAGGATTTGCCCAAACCACCGACCTCGACCAGTGCGGAACTGAGGACATGCCCCAAACTTCTAATGCCCGATTTGGGGCACGAGGGGCGCTCTGCCTCCCGTTCTCGTGGGTTCGCCGCGTGCCGCCGTCAGGACGCACCCAAGACGCCCGAGCCAGACTTCCCGCCGCCCTACATGCCCGATCGAGACTAGCGCCCGCTGCCGACGGGCGCCTGAGCGCCGCCCCAGAGTTCGCGGCCTCTCTCTTCAGCTCCACCGCCCTAACGTCTTGGCATCTATAGCGAAAGTCGGACCGGCGCGCGGTCCATGTGACCCGTCACGCCATCCACGCCACGCTGACACTGACGGTCGCTAGACTCTCCCCAGCGGGCACATTCTCCACAAGTTCACGCGTCTGGTCCCGTCGCAGCCCTGAACCATTCAAGCCTAGTCGCCGGGCATGGGCGCCACGGTACCTCATGAGCCCCGCCACGTCGGCAGCGTCGAGGCGCTCAGCCGGCTCCTGAGACGCTTTCGGAGGGCAGGGCGCGTCTTGGTGCCTTCCAGGCTGACGAGCGCGCTGCGGCCGAGCCAGTCGTGTTCGTTGCTTGCTGCGGTCGCCGGTCGCTCTGGCCTTCCGCTTGAGGCTCGGCCGACGCTGGCGCCCAGGTCGTGGTGATCGAGGCTAGGGGCGGGTTTGGTTGCGAATCCGATGAGCCCCCGGGGCCGGACCGACCGGAGCAGCAAGCGAACGGCTCGGGTACGGTCTGCTCTCTATGTAGAATACTAGAGTAAGGGGCCGAGAGTGTATATTTAGCAGTGATTACGCTGCGTTGCGTATATGGCCACTGTCACGGGTGGGGTCCAGGCGCATAGAATCTGTCACGCCGGGGGTCCAGGTGCATAAAACAGAGCGCTCTGAATCCGGGCGATTGGGTCTCTCTGGGCCGCCTGCCGCTGTGTCACGGGTGGGGTCCAGGTGCATAAAGCGGCGCGCTCACCACTCGGCCTCGGTGAGCCTTTCGACCCAATCGCCGGGCAGCTCTTTCGGCTGCTTCTCGATGCGGGAAACGGTCGATTGATTGACCCCGACGACATCGGCAACGGCTTGCGCGCTGAGCCGCTTTCCCTTTCGCCAGGCCTTGAGGGCTGCCCCTGTCCTCGGGATGCCGCCCGAGCTGCGCCCCATGGCGGGCGGGACACCGTGCACGAATGCATCTACCCAAAATTGGGCCGGCTCGATAATCACGTCGTCCGCTCCGTCGCGCCGCCAATTCTGGCCGGTCTCGGTGCATATCCTGTCGAGCATGGCGGGGATTTGGGTGTAGAGCCTATCGCGGCGCGCGACCTTCAGGCCGGCGTAGTCCGCGACGACCCGCAGCGACCGCTTGATGGTCCCCTGGGACTTGCTCGCTTGGTATCGGTGGTCAAACGCGAGAAGCGCAGCGGCGGCCAAGTCCGGGCCCTTGAGGTTTCTCAGAGCGTTGTCGCTTACCAGGGTGAAGTGAGCGCCGCCCCGCCGGAGAGCCTTGGTCGTCGCGGCCTTGTAGAGCACTGGATTGATTTTCGTCCGTGCGCCAACCGGGACACCGTTGTCGCTAGCGCCGGCTGATATGTCGATGAGCCCGTGCGGCCCGATGCGTCGCCAGACGGCTTTTCCGTTCTGGTATCCGAGGCTTTCCTTTAGCTCGGCATTCTTGAGCCGAATCAGGCGGCCCATCGTTTCCCGCGCCATCTCAGCGTCGGAGTGATGTTTCAGCCGCTTGACGTAGCCGGCCCGCTCACGGTGCTCGCTCCAAATCCAGCTGAAGAAACCCGACGATCCTTGCTCGCCAGCGATGGCCCAAAGCGTGAGCCAGTCGCGCACGCCGTCGTCCTTCAGCTCATCGAGAATCGCGTGGACTACGGATTGGCTTAGGTCCATGCCAGGGACGCTAAACGAGAGTTGCGTCGGCCGCGGCTTGCCTCGCCAGACCAATTCGACGGCTGCCTCGTTCGTGCCTGTGTCGGCTAAGTGGGCGTCCATGTCTCGGCCTTCCATGAACCGGAGCACGGCCCGGGATTCCTTGCGGGTGCTGATTCGGATCGCCTTGCCGGACCGCTCGCTGTCCTGTTGAACCTGCATTTCGGCGTGGAGCACCACGGCAATCGCGGGCGGATACCACCGGAGCGCGCAGTCATCCGAGACGAAGTTCCCGTTCTTTTGTTCGACCCCCGATTCCGAAGCAACGAAGCTCCCGTTTTTCTGGTCGATCCACGTTCCGGACTTCACGAGATCAGCAAGCGGCCCTGCACCGGGTAGCTTTCGCAGACGGTCGGCCACCTGTTGAGCAGCCACTTCCGGAGGCCAGTGCTTCATCGGATTAATCTGCGCCATTACATTCGACGAAGGGCGCACCATCCAAGGCACATGGAGCGGCCACAGCTCATAGAGAGAAGGTCGAGCCGCAACGGCTGCGGCTAGCTTCGGCAGGGCGAACGCTTCGATGTAGCGGTGGATTATCTTCGCCAGGTCTCCGGCGTCCGTTTCCACGGTGCGAGCGTCCGCGTCGAGCATCTCGCCCCCGTCCCCGACCGAGCTGCCGATGCGCGTATGCGATAGGTCCGATCGGTGCTCGACGAGCAGCGAACGAACTCGCTCAGCGGTTAATGGGGACTTGGGTAGACTTGGCACTGGTCGTTACCTTCGCGTAGTTGGATTTGCCTCGCGGCTCGTCGGGCTCGTCGTCGTCGCTCTGGAGCAAGTCCCGCTGCTCCTCGCTGGCCTTCTCAAGCACGCCCGCGCTACTGAACGCGAGCACCTGCGACGGGACGTGGGGGCCATCGTTTACCTTGGTCACCGAGAAGCGAGCGCCGCATAGCGATTCATCCTTCGACTTGAGCGATTCGCACACGGCAACCCATCGAGCGCCGTCACCCAATGCGCTCGAACCGCGGAGCGCGACCGTGCCGGGGTTTTTGCCCACCCGCCCGGTTTTGTTCGTGTGGTGAGTTACGACGACAGCCGGCGAGCCGTGGCGCTGCGTTAGCTTTTCGAGCAGCGCAACGAAGTACGTTGCTGCGGCGCTATCCTTCTCGGTGTCGGCGCCGGCGAACCTGGCCAACGGGTCGAGGATTACCGCTCGCCATTTCTTTTCGATATCGGCGCGCAGATACGCGCGGAGGGTGCGATAGGCCTCTGTTTCCTCGTGCTCACCGCTGGCAGCCGGACCGGGTTCGGAGATGAATCGTGGCCGCTTACCGTGCATCGGGAGGACGGTTAGGTTTCGGAATGCCAAGTCTAGCTCGCCAGCGTCAAGGCCCATTGCCTCGGCCACGAGATGCACGCGCCGCCGAGCACCGTCCGGCTTGCTCTCGCCGAGCATGAGAAGCACCGGGCCAGGATTCGGAACGTGAAACGCACCAAACCATGCCTTGCCAGTGGCGACCGACAGCGCGAGCTGAATCGCAAGCCACGTTTTGCCGACGCCACCCTCGCCAATCAACATGCATACGTCGCCCTCCGGCATGACCCCGGGTGCCTCGGTTTCGGCGCCTTGCCTTGGGAGTTGCGTTAGTAGAAACCGCTCCGGCGGCAGCTTGTCCTTGAACCATTCCGGCGTGACATGGCGAGCGCTCAGCGCCGCTTGGATGTCGTTCCGCTCGAATTGCGTCCAGTCCTCCGGCGTCACCTGCTCCCCGTTCGGGGCCATCTCCGTCGCATTTGCTGCGAACGAGTCGAGCGCCGCTTTGCCGTTGGTTGGTTCGGTCTGTTCAGTCATGGAATTACCGGTATCGGCGGCGCGGCGTTACGCGCCCTTTGAGTGTTTCGAGGACTTCGCGCGCGTATTTGTCTCCGCGCTCGTCCTGGTCGGTGCTGACCACAAAGGTCGGCGCATTGGGCACCCGGGCGGCTATGTCGAGCGTCCACGAGCCCGACCACAGGCCGAGCACTGGCAACCCTGGCTCAAGCAGAGCATCGAGCAGAAAATCCGGCTCGCCCTCGGCCAGGTTAATGGTCGGCCAGCGAACCGTGCGGCGCTGCGTTTCGAGCCGAGCGTCGATGCGCGATAGGCCGCCCTCGAACTCATGGATGGCTTCGCGCTCGGCGCTATCGGCAAGCAGCTCGACGCCGTGCTCATTCGCCAGCACGAGGCCCTTGCAGGTGAAGCCCGCAGGAGGCAGCCGCTTCGGCGACGCGCCGTCCCGCACCCGCATTGCGCGAACACTCGCGCGCTCACCGTTGGCGTTGAACGCGGGCAGCACGATCATGTGCCCCGTTTCATCCCAAGTTCCGCCCTTGCTGAACGCCCAACTAGGCAGCGGCGTTACGGGCAGCACGCGCGCTAGGTCGCGCGCCTCTATGGCCTCGATGTCGAAGCGCTCGCCGTGCGTTTGCTCGCGGCTCCGAAGATAGGCCACGGCTTCGTTGCTCGATGTCAACGGCACGCAAGCGCGCCAGAACGCGCGCGCGTCCGGCGGGTGATTCCAGTCCGCCGTTTTCGGTGGCGGTTTCGGTGGCGATACAGCGCGCGGCGCCGGCCTTGCCCGTCGCGCTGTCCGCGGCTTGCTCTGGTATTCGCGCAGCTCGCTCGAGACGCCGTGCTCTCCGGATAGGTCGGCGGCGGCCTCCAAGGCATCGAGGAACTGAAGCCCGCGAACCCGCATCACCAGATCGATTGCGTCGCCGCCCGCGTCGCATCCGAAGCAATGCCAAACCAGATGCCCGTCGCGCTCAGCGATGCCGCAGCTCGGCGTCCGTTCGTTGTGCACCGGGCAGAGCACCTTGAAATCAGCGCTCTCCCGCTTGCCCTCGAGACCCAAGGCGCTGGCCAAACCCTCGCCGCCAAGCGCAGCCAGGCTGGCTTGCACGCGATCCCGCCAAGCGGGAACCGGGTCGGTGAGCGCCGCGGTCATCGCTAGGACCGGCTGCGAGGGCGCTTGGTCTGCGTCGGCTCGACGTAGTGTTTTGATTTGGCGTAATGCCGCAGCGCGAGCCTCATGACCTGCTGGCGAGGCAGGCGCTCGGCGTCCACGATTGCCGTCACTGTGTCCGTGTCCTGGCGGTCGAGTTCGAGCACGAATCTCAGCCCATCTTCGAACTGTTTTGCCATGCGTCCAGTATATACTGGAGCACTGAACGGATGGGAAGCCTTGGTGCTTCATTGTTCGAGGATTCTCGAGCGAAGCACCGCGTGGGCTAGAGCAGGTCGCGGACCTCAACCTTCAAGACCGCGGCGACCTTCTCCAGCCATTCGATAGTCGGTGACGACTCACAGGCCAGCACGCGCCAGAGTTGGCCGCGAGCGACCGGCGCCCTGTCAGCAACGTGACTCAGCCGTATTCCTTGCTCTCTTTTACGGATTCCGAGCGCGTTTCTTTCGAGGTCTGCCGGGGCGACGTCGAGCCATAGGGGTCAAACCCAACAAAGGTACGTAAACCGTCATAGGAATTCCGGTAACCGCCGATTATCAGGCGCCTTTCGCTGGTTTCGCCCCTCCCAAATTCAGTTGAGCTCGAGGCGCTGGATTTTGGGAACGTCCAGCCCGACGGA
>PVBE010514859.1_pt1 | contig 14611 bp, 8 predicted proteins | sample 1631181 | NCBI WGS metagenome assembly PVBE01 (sample SAMN08397723, study PRJNA350692) | Marine metagenome, whole genome shotgun sequencing project. | isolation source: water | place: Pacific Ocean | collected 2012-04
ATCACCTACATTCATCGCTAGCATCAGATTGGCCTCCTTCGTTTGGGTTCGGTGGTTACTCCAAAACCAGTTTATTACCGAAATCGCCCAATCGTCGTGAGGCCACTTTTTTGCCTCGTCAACAAAAGTCGGAAAGTCTGTCTGGGAGAGGTCGGACGCGGTAGCGGTCGGGAGAGGGTGCCTTAAATCAGTGCATACCATGTCACATTATCAAACCCTATTAAGCCCCTCTCCCGCGGCTGAAGCCGCGACCTCTCCCAAGGGAGAGGTGACGTGATCTTGCCAATCCAGGACTCGCAAATGATCAGCAAACAAACAACGTACGCAGGTGGAACGCGCATCACGCGCATCACGCGCATCACGCGCGGATGCATCAGCCGTGGTTTTACGTTGGTCGAACTGTTGATTGTCGTCGCAGTCATCGGGATCTTGGTGGCGCTTCTCTTGCCCGCTGTGCAGGCTGCGCGGGAAGCCGCTCGACGCGCGTCGTGTTCGAACAACCTTGCGCAGCTTATCATGGCGGTTCATCATTACGAATCGACACATCAGCTCTATCCGCCAGGTACGGTGAACCCGACCGGTCCGATCCTCAATCAATTGAAGGGCTACCACCATGGCTGGATCGGGCAGATGATGCCGTTCTTGGAAAAAGAGGCGGTATACCATCGCATCGACCGTGATGTGAGTGTGTATCACAAGAACAACATGCCGGTTCGCGCGCTCCATCTTTCCCGGCTGCAGTGCCCGTCAAACCCAATGGGAGGCAAAGGCTATTCGAACTATGCCGCCCTGCACAACGATGCCGAGAATCCAATCGATGTCGACCAAAACGGCGTCTTCTTCTTAAATAGCGCTGTCACTCAGGATGATGTGAGCGATGGCGTTGGTTACACGATTTTCCTAGGTGAAAAGGTGCAGGAACGCGGTGATCTGGGCTGGATGTCGGGGACCAGGTCAATACTGCGCAACACCGGCGAGACGATCAACACCGCCACTGACCAAATCCGGCAAACCCGTGCCTGGAATCGGGGCACGCAACTTCCGCCTGGAGTTTCCTTGTCATCGGGAAAACCTGCGGGGGCAGGGGGTATGGACAGCTTAGGTGGTGAGGAAGAATCCTATGGTCTTGACGAAATGGACGATAGGCTGATCGTGCTGGGTGGAACATCGCCACGTGCGGCAGCGACATTTGTCGGCGGGTTCGCCAGTTATCATTCCGGCGGCGCCAATTTTGCGATGGGGGACGGCAGTACGCGACTCATCGCCAAGACGGTATCGACGACAATCTATCGACAGTTGGGGCATCGAGCTGACGGCGAACTCATCGAACTTCAGTAGGGCGGCTGGACCATGAAACAGCACCGTGGCTTCACGTATATTGAACTCTTGACCGTCATCGCGATCATCGGAGTACTGGTTGCGTTGCTATTGCCGGCAGTGCAGGCGGCGACGGAAGCGGCGCGACGAATGTCGTGTGCCAATAACCTGACACAAGTGATCCTGGCCGTTCAAGAATATGAATCCACACACCAGGTTTATCCGCCAGGAACCGTCGACGCTTCAGGGCCGATTTCCCATGTTCCCCAGGGCTATCACCACAATTGGATTTCTCAGATCCTGCCGTTCTTGGAACAGGAACCGTTGGCGCGGCACATCGACTATCGCGTAGGCGTTTACGACGACGCAAATCGACCTGCTCGCCGCGTGCATCTGGAGATCCTGCGTTGTCCTTCGTCGCCGGCAGGCGGAAAAGGCTACAGTGACTACGCTGGGATTCACAATGATACTGAAACGCCAATTGACGTAGATAACAATGGCATCTTCTTCTTGAACAGCCGAATACGGTACGACGATGTTGTCGATGGCGTTTCGAATACAATGTTCATCGGTGAAAAAGCGACCCTGTTGGGCGATCTGGGGTGGATGTCGGGGACGCGGGCGACGTTGCGCAACTTGGGCAGCTTCAATGGTACCGGGCGTCGGCTGCCCTGGACCACCGCTGGTTTCCCGCCAGGTGTTGTGGGGGACGCGAGTTTGGCGCCAACTCTCAACGGCGATGCACTCGAGGCGATCTTGTTTTCATCCAATTCGTCAGATCGATGGGTAAATGTGGACCCACCGGAATTCGCTGCCAAACCACCCGAGGATCCAAATCTGGGGGTCGGTGGTCTCTCTAGCGTGCATCCCGGTGGCGGGCAGTCCGCCCGAGGCGATGGCAGCATCAGGTTTATGACCGAAACGATCGACGTCCGTGTGCGGCAGCAGATGGCCAACCGCGCTGATCGTGTCATGCAAGACGACGATTGGTAGCGGCCCCTGAGAGCGTTCGCTGCCCCACCCAAACTTCGTATTGTCTGCGGTTTCACCAGTTATTGGGTTGGCGGCAAAAATCGCTCTTGCCAAATCTTGTCATTCCCGCAAAATCCCCCCCTCCGCCATGATCTCCATCGGTCACTAGAGCCCATGCGGCGTAAGTGTAGCAGGTATTTCGTCACATAGGACTTAGAAACAAGGCGTCGCGCACGCTACACGAACGTGCGACTCGCACCAGCAAGGGAGTGCCAAGGATGAGCGAGCCGTTTTATTTTGACGAACTGACTGTCGGTGATTGCTGGGAGAGCCGCAGCCGCACGATTACTGAGACGGACGTCGTCAATTTTGCGGGCATGACGGGCGATTACGACCCGCTTCATGTTGATCACGAATTCGCAAAGCAGACACCGTTTGGCCGTCCCATCGCACACGGATTGCTCGGCTTGGCCCTCTTGGCTGGTCTCAGCAGTACGGCCCCGGCGATGCAAACCAAGGCGTTTTTGGGAATTGGCCAATGGAAATTCTTGCGGCCGCTGTTCATCGGTGACACCGTACGCGTCAAAACGGAAGTTATCGATTTAAACTCAAAGAACCGCCGACAAGGACGCGTCACGTGGCGTCGGCAGTTAGTGAATCAGGCGGATGAAGTAATTCAGCAGGGCGAATTTGAAACGATCGTCGCCTGCACATCCCTGCGAGTGCGACGCGATGACGGTAGAACGGGTGGCGTCGCCGGTCAAGAGACGAAGGCGTCTGCTCAGCACAGTTCGACGACAGACGAGCAACGCAAGTCTGCGTAAGCGGCGCGGTCAGCCGAATCGAGCGTATCGCTTCGCAATTTAGCTCCGACACGTACTGCCGCGGCGACATCGGACACGCAGGAACGCGCATGAACACAACACAAGAACCAACTGTCAGTTCCTTGTTCAATCTGTCAGGTAAGCGGGCCCTGATTACGGGTGCCAGCGGGTATTTGGGTTCGGCCATGGCGCGTGCCTTGGCGGAGGCCGGTGCCGTGGTTGTCACGGCCAGCCGCGATGTCGAGCGGGCGCGCCAGTCGGCGTCCGGTCTGCCGGTTGTCTCGAGCGGCGCCCACGTTGGCATCGAACTGAATCAATTGGACGTTGCATCGCTGGAAGCGGGTTTTCAAGATGCCATCGACCAGGTTGGCGGGATCGACATTGTTGTCAACAACGGTCAATCAGGGCCTCCGAATGACTTGACTGATGTTACGCCTCAGCAGTTTCAACAGCAGTTGGCCAACGCCGCTGGTTACTTTCATCTGGCACGACTTCTCCGCAATCACGTTGTAGCGCGCCAGGCAGCGGGTGCCGTGATCATGATCGGCTCGATGTACGGCGTGGTCGGGTCGTACCCAGACGCCTACAAATCGATTTGCTCTGCCAGTCCCGTCGCATATCACGCGCTGAAGGGTGGCGTGATTCACATGACGCGACATTTGGCAGTCTACTGGGCACCCGACAAGGTGCGCGTGAACTGCCTTTCGCCTGGTGCCTTTCCAAACCCGGTCAAAGTTCCAGCCGGACTGGAAGATAGACTGATCGAAAAATGTCCTCAACATCGCATGGGGCAACCGCACGAATTGAAAGGCGCCGTGGTGTTTCTTGCCAGCGAGGCGAGCAGCTATATGACCGGTCAGAACCTGATTATCGACGGCGGCTGGACCGCCTGGTGATGGTGGGCCCAGGTTATGGCTTGGTTTTGGGCCCGGGGATGGGCGGGTCTCAGGTTGTGATGTGGGTCGCCCCAGTTGTGATGTGGGTCTCCCAGTTGTGAGCGGGTCTCCTGACCCCGCTTACCGTTTCGACCGAAGGCCTCCTTTTTCTCACCCCAAATGTGGTAGGCGTTCCGCGCTCGTCGGAAGACCTACGGTCGGAATGGTGTTGCGATCGGGAGACCGCATCACAACAAGGGAGACCGCATCACAGCAGGGGGGACCCGCATCACAGCAGCACGCGAGACCGCGTCACAACACCCGGGGAGACCACATCCAGCGTTTCAAACGGCAGGGTGACTTCGCAACGTTGACCTTCTGACCAACTCCCATAACCCTTAATACGGAAATGGGGGCCCGCCGGTGATAGAATGAAGAAGCGTGGATTGTCGTTTGGAATTGGCCCTGAAGCCTATCTGAGATGGTGGGAATGGGAGCTTGGTTTTGAGTAATTCGGCTTTCGTCTCTGTCATAACTTTCGTGTGTCGATGCGCATTGATCCACGGCTCGCAGCGTAACGTAGTCCGTGCGTTGTGTGCGTGCGTGTTGTTTAGTTTCGTTGAACCGTTGGCCGCTACTGCCCAGGGCTCCAACGCAGTTTTTGCCGAGCTGTACGACTTGCGATCCGATGCGATCGAGACAACCAATCTGGCAAAATCCCCTGAGCATCAAGCGGCGTTGCGCGAACTTGCAGCGCAACTGCGCGAACATCAACGTGCCGTGAGCTTCCAGCTTGCGAACACTCTGAGGCAAGCTGGAAGCTCACCCCACGAAGAGCCGAAGATTCCCGCAACTCCTCCCAGAGCCCTCCGCACTGACATCCAAATCAGCGGCGTCTATCCGCACCTGACAACCTACGGCATCTACAGCCAGAACGGCGCGCATTACAAGGGCGGACACAGGGAATGTGGAATTGGAGCGATCGTGCCGTGGGCGGGCAAACTCTGGATGGTGAACTATGCACCGCATCAACCGAAGGGGAGCGAACACAAGCTCTATTCTGTCGATCCCGATCTGAACAAACCGATGACGGTTCACCCCGAAAGCGTTGGGGGCACACCTGCGGGGCGCATGATCCACAAAGAGTCAAATCAACTGCTGATCGCTCACTATCTGATTGACTCACGCGGTAAAGTTCGAGTGATTTCACCGAACGAGATGCCGATCCGAGTCACCGCGATTGCACGTCATCTGACCGACCCCAAAAACAAGGTTTACTACATCGACATGGAGGGATCGATCTGGGAGGCCAACGTCCACACACTCGCCGTGAAACGATTGTTCAAAAAGCCAGTTCCCGGTTGGCACAGTAAAGGTGGATACACGTCGCAGGGGCGACTCGTCGTCTCGAATAATGGCGAGTTGCACGTGGGCAACTACAACGATCTCCTCGTGGGTGGAGTCGCGAAGATCGAAGAAGAACGTGGCGTCCTCGCTGAATTCGATGGCAAGGAGTGGAGCATTGTTGAACGCCGACAGTTTACCGAAGTTACCGGACCAAACGGGATCACCGGCGGCAGTGACGTCGACGATCCGGTTTGGGCGCTCGGCTGGGATCGCCGCAGCGTGCGATTGAAGTTGCTGGAGGACGGCCGGTGGCACACATATTTGCTGCCGAAAGCCGCGTACTGTAACGATGCGAGCCACGGTTGGTACACCGAATGGCCTCGCATCCGCGAGATTACCGGTGGTCGCTGGATGATGGATATGCACGGCATGTTCTTCGAGTTTCCAAAGACGTTTTCATCGAAGAACTCCGCTGGGATTAAACCAATCGGTAGCCATCTGCGATATGTACCCGACTTTTGCGAGTGGAACGGCAAACTTGTTCTCGCGACCGACGAAACCAGCATTCAAGGCAACAAACTGGCCGGACAACCGCAAAGCAACCTCTGGGTCGGCAGCTACGAAGACCTCAAGAGCTGGGGGCCGGCAAGCGGTTACGGAGGGCCATGGATCGAAGATCACGTCACTGCCAACACGCCGTCCGATCCGTTCCTCGTTGCAGGCTTCGATCGGCGAGTTCTTCACCTCGTGACAGGTCGAAGAAGGCCAATCGCTGCAAAGGCTCTGCGAGCAACAGACCAGCAGACAATCACGTCGATGCCGAAGGAGTTGGCGGCCCTGCCGCGAGTCACTGTCAACCGTGGCGACTGGCACAAACCGGCACCGGGATATGAATTGGAAGTCAACGGGCCTGTTACCATCTACCTTGCCGTTGATCGACGAGGTGATCCAAAGCTTACGGCAGCGTGGAAACTGACAGGACGTACACTGACATGGGGCCAGGGTTTTCGTGACCGGATTTACTCTCGAGATTTTCCAGCGGGGAAGATCTCGATTCCAGGGAATGCAACCGAGCATGGCCCCGATGCATTCGGAATGCCACACATGGCGTTTGTCAAATCCAAAGGCTCCAATCCCGTACAGGTCGTTGCACTCGCCAAAGCCAGCGCCAACACACCAACGGCAATCCGAAAACCCGACAACAAACACACGGGACCTGTCGTATTCGCTTTGCAGGTCGATAAGAAGGGTGACGGCTCATGGACGGATCTTGAAATGGTGGAAGTTCCGCGAGACGGTTACGTCGCCCACCTGTTGCCGGAGAATCTTGATGCGGAGTGGCTGCGATTGATGTCGAATCGCGATTGCGTGGCGACGGCCTTCCTGCACCAAACAACCAGCCGATTCGCCGATGGTGCCTCTCCCGAGAACAAAGCACAATTCGCCGGTCTTGCCGACGTAGGTGACGACAAACCTCTCAGTGCAGTCGTCTATGCCGCCAAACGGAACCGCGACCTACGCGTCATCATCACCGACAACCGCTACTTCGATTTCACCAAAGCCAGTTTTCAGTTCAAGAAAGATCAACCGGACGCAAAGTTGAAGACCTTGTTGCGTGTCAAACCCGAATTCACGGTGGACGAGGCGTCGGTGATCCTGAAACACGGCGGTCAGATGTTGCGACTTCCAAAGGGTAATGCGGCATTCGACAGACCATTCGCGTCCGGGTGGCCACGCGGAACACGCGAAGTCGAATCCGAACGCCATCTCGCCAACATTCATGGCACATTTTACGAAGTGCCATTGATCACCAACGGAGCACCACCGGCGTGGAATCTGATGCGACCCGTTTCGAGCCATTCGAAACAGATCACCGATTTCTGTTCGTGGAACGGACTGCTCGTCCTTGCCGGTGTCCGTTCGGACGCAACGAATGATGGCCACGTTTTCGCCGACGCTGACCTCGGCACGGCACTCTGGTTCGGCGGCGTCGATGATCTGTGGAAACTTGGAAAGCCCGTTGGCCGCGGTGGCCCCTGGCGCGACAGCGACGCGAAAGCTGGAGTCCCATCAGATCCCTATCTGATGACGGGCTACGACAAAAAGTCCGCCGAATTGTCCCATCGTTCGTCCAGACAAGTCACGATCACACTGCAAGTCGACATCGACGGAAGCGGCTTATGGGGCGACCATCGCTCCTTCAAGATCGAACCCGATGAAGTCTTCGCCTATGAGTTCCCAACCGGCTTCTCGGCCTGCTGGATTCGTGCCGTAAGTGATCGAGACACCAAGGCCACCCTTACGCTCACATATCAATGACGGTTGTGCCCCTGTAACGAGATTTACCGCGTTCGCACCACATTCAACGTGCAGTCCTCCCAGAGTATAATGGGTCCGTCATTCGCGGCGAGAGAACCGAAAGCTGGAGGACCGTTGACGTATTCATCGCGATCGATGCCCTGAAGTCCTGGTTTGGCTGCGATGAACGTCCGCCGTGGGCTCGGAGCAGGCGATGAATGCCGCTGCCGCGTGTTCCCAATCTGGCATCATCCGGCAGCTGACCGCTTCTTCTGAATCAACACCACGACGATGAACCGGATTCGATCCGCTTCGATGAAAGGAACGTGATCATGAACTTGAGTGCCCATGCAACTACTGTCTTTGTATTCCTGGCGATGACGGGCACGTCTGCGTTAGCGCAAGAAGCGGAAACGCGTGCTTCCGCGAAACGAGCAGACGTTCTCGTTGCCGATTTTGAAGGGGAGACTTATGGCGATTGGAAGGTGGAGGGCGAAGCCTTCGGCCCCGGGCCGGCGCAGGGTACTTTGAAGGGACAGATGGACGTGAGCGGATACAAGGGCAAACGTCTGATTAACACTTTCTTCGGCGGCGATATAACCATCGGCACTCTGACCTCTCCGCCTGTCAAGATCGAACGCGATTATCTGATCTTTCTCATCGGTGGCGGTGGACACGAAGGGAAGACATGTATGAATCTGTTGTTGGATGGCAGAGTAGTGCGCAGCGTCACTGGCACCAATAACCGGCCTGGTGGCAGCGAGGCGTTGGAACCGGCTGTTTGGGATGTGACCGAATTGAAAGGGAAAACGGTGCACATCCAGATTGTAGATGCGGCGACTGGCGGATGGGGCCACGTCAATGTTGACCACGTTGTCCAAACAGACACCAAGCCTAAACTGCCGATGCTCGGCCGCCAGGAGGCGACCTTCACCGTCGAGAACAAGTACCTAATCATTCCGATCCAGAATAAGGGTGGCCGCGGAAATAGGGGTGGAGGTCAGCTTCAGCTTCACATCGACGGTGAGGAAGTCCGCAACTATGGCCTGCATCTGGCCCCTTCTTCCGATCTCACCGACTGGTACGCTTTCTTCACCATCGACAGCTACAAGGGCAAGGAAGCTCGCGTCGTGGCGAGCAAGGCCACGGAAGAGGGCTTTGCACTGGTCAAACAGTCCGACACCATCCCAGGTGAGGAACGCTTCTACAAGGAGGACCACCGCCCGCAGTTTCACTTCACCCAGAAGGTTGGCTGGAACAACGACCCCAACGGTATGGTGTATCACGATGGTAGATGGCACTTCTTCTTCCAGCACAACCCGGTGGCTCTCCCGTGGGGCAATATGACTTGGGGGCACGCCATCAGCGAGGACCTGCTGCACTGGCAGCAACAACCCAACAAGCTCTTCCCCAAGACTATGGCCGTCCGTGACTGCTTCTCTGGAGGCGCCACGGTGGATAAGAAAAACACCGCAGGTTGGGGTGAGAACACCCTCGTCGCCTTCTTTACTGATACCGGCTGCGGTGAAGCCATTGCCTACAGTACCGATGGCGGCGACACCTTCACCTATTACGAAAATAATCCCGTGGTGGAACATAAGGGACGCGACCCGAAGGTGACCTGGTACGAATACGACAAGGATGATAAGGCTCTCGATGACGAGGCTCGAGCGCTTGGCGGTCATTGGGTCATGGTCGTCTATGACGAGAATGAAGATCAGGGAAGAAATGCCGCCTTCTACACTTCGACGAACATGAAGCAGTGGACGGAGCAAAGCCATCTTCCCGGTTACTTTGAGTGCACAGAACTTTTTGAACTTCCCATCGACGGAGACGAGACAGAATCTCGCTGGATCGTTTTCGCCGCCGATGCGAAGTATGCCGTGGGGACATTTGATGGAAAGACATTTACCCCCGAACACGAAGGCAAGCATCAGGTCCACTGGGGTCCCTACTATGCTTCCCAGACTTTTGACAACGCTCCGGATGGCCGCAAGATCCAGATGGGTTGGTTAAGAGTCGGTTCACCCGGGCCGTATAACCAGCACTTTAGCTTTCCCCACCGCTTGACGCTGCGTACGACGGAAGAGGGCATTCGCATGTTTGCCAAGCCCATCAAGGAGATCGAAGATTTACGTGCCAGAAGCAACCAGGCCAGGTCACAGGATCTGGTCGCGGACCAGCCGGTGACTTTGCCTGCTGGCAGCGATCTCCTGGACGTTCGGGTTACCGTTGAAGTTGGCAACGCCTCAGCGATCGTTCTGAACCTCCCCGGTCGCTCAATCAAGTACGACGTGAAGGGTCAGAAGCTGAACGGAACACCTCTCAAACCGATGGATGGCAAGATCAGCATCCAGGTTCTCGCGGATCGTTCGCTGACGGAAATCATCGGCAATGACGGTCGTGTGTTCATCTCTGGCCCCGGGCCCACCAAGTTGGATGAGACGGGCGTCTCAGTGGTGGCGGAGGGCGGCAACGCGAGACTGGTCAACATGGAAGCTCACGAACTGAAATCAATCTGGTAGATAACCGGCGTGAAGAACGATCAGTGATCAAGAAACTATGGAACGACTATGAAAAAACTTGCCACAGTGCTGCTCGTTCTGTCCGCGTGCGCTACGGCATCAGCCGACATCCGTGTGCCGCGACTGTTCAGCGACAACATGATTCTCCAGCAGCAAACCAGCAATGTCGTCTGGGGATTTGCCACGCCCGGCGAGAAGGTCACAGTGCGGGCAAGCTGGGGAGCCGAAGCCGCCGCTGTCGCCGATGAAAGTGGAGACTGGAAAGTAATGTTGAATACGCCGGCTCACGGTACCGCGTATTCGCTGATCATCAGTGGCAAGAACACGATCACGATTCAGAATGTCGCCGTCGGGGAAGTCTGGCTGTGTGCGGGGCAGTCCAACATGGGATGGGCGCTTGGCAATACCTTTGGCGGCAAAGAGGAAGCAGCTTCGGCCAACGCTCCGAACTTCCGCATCTTCAAGTCGGCCAGAGAGCACTGGCATGAACCGCTGAAAGAGTCACGAGACCGGCTGGCGAAGTGGTCTCCTTGCCATCCAGAATCCGCGGCAGCGACGTCGGCTGTGTCATACTACTTTGGCAAGAAACTGCACGACGAACTTGGCATCCCAGTTGGGATCATCGTCCAGGCCTACGCGGGAACTCCGATCGAAGGCTGGATGCCGAAGGAGATACAGAATGATGATCCACGGGTGATTGCGGAGATTGCGGATATTGATAGGAGGTCGCGTCGCTACTCCAAAGAAGAGGCCCTGAAGAACTTTCAGGAGGAACTCAAAGAATACAATGCAAGGATTGCAGCCGGCGAGACCATGAAGAACAGATTCCGGCAACTCCAACCGCCCTTCATCACGAAGCCCGCGAGTTTAGGGCATCAATATCCGTCGCACATTTTCAACGCGATGATCTATCCGGTGCGCCCGTACGGAATTCGCGGCGCGATCTGGTATCAAGGTGAAAGGAATTCGAAGAACGTCCCACAAACGCTCAATTATCGCAAACAACTGCCGAAGCTGATCGGTTACTACCGCTCGTCTTGGCATGGACTTTCTGAAGGAAACGTGGCGAAGGATTTTCCGTTTTACTTCACACAGCTTCCCAGCTGGAACCCTCCTCAGGAACACCCAGTTGAAGGCCTGGAAGCGCCCTGGGCGGTTAACCGGGAGATGATGCGGCTGGTGACATTGGAAGTACCCAACACTGGCATGGCTGTGTCGATAGACACGGGTGACGCGATCGCATTGCATCCCCGGAACAAGAAGCCGATCGGCATTCGGCATGCTTATCTGGCGCTGAAACGGACTTACGGCAGGGACATTGTCGATTCCGGCCCGCGTTTTCAAAAGCAAACCATCAAGGGGAGTCACATCGTTCTGCAATTCGACTCGATTGGCAGCGGCCTGATGTCAGCCAAATCGGGCAAGCTAGACTCGTTCGCCATCGCCAGCGAGGATATGAAGTGGCACTGGGCTGAAGCGACGATCGAAGGCAATACCGTCGTCGTATCATCACCGCAGGTCGCGCAGCCTGTTGCCGCCCGCTACGCATGGGCGATGAATCCTTCGCAACGCAACCTGTTGTACAACAAAGAAGGGTTTCCGGCGTCGCCCTTCCGGACCGATGGCTGGCCGTTAGTCGACTCTGACAATGACGAAATCGTTGAAGTCAACAAGCCGAAAAAGCCAGAGGGCTATCAGCCCACTGACTGGGAGCGACCGGTGATGATAGGGACATTGTCAGCGCAAGCCGAGGACACGAAGATCAGACTGTTCGACATGGCTGCGATCCGTGATTCATCGACACTGGAAGTCGATGTCATTCAGGATTGGCATCGTGTCGGCGGTGATGTCCCAACTCGTCAGACACTTGTCACCATCAGCGTCGGCGAGATCTGGCCTGGCCAGGAATACCGGATGCCAGTGCGGATGGTAGTTCCAGCTGATCGAAAGGCAGAAGGTTTTCATCTCACTGGCGGCAACTCGCCGGAACGTCTGCGGCAGGACACCAGGCTCGCGCCGATTGACCAGCAACTGATCGAGGGCGGAGTGGGGTTGGTCTACACCGTCGTTCAAGTTCTTGAAAGGTCCGGACTCGGCGAGTTGGGCAAAGCCTCCGAAGCTCGCTTTCTGAAGACTCTCAACCCGCATGACAAGATCCAGTACTGGGCCTGGCCCGCGACAATGATGCGCGCCATCACGACGGCGTATGCCGAGAGTGATCACTTTGAAGTTGGCAAGGTCGCGATGTCTGGTGGATCGAAGAACGGCGCGACGCCATCGATGGCTATCTTGCACGACGATCGTATGACCGCAGTCCATGCCAGCGTTTCTCCCATCTGGGAATCGCCGCTCCGTCTGTGCGACCGGCAGGCTTGGGACGAACTTGAAGCCGGCACTGGCCCGCTCAAACACGCATTCCTGGGCGGACATTTCGGCCCCATTTACAACCGGGCTGCTCTTGCCAGCGGCCATCGCTGGGAGGATCTGCAAAAACTGGCCAACGATATTTCCGATAGCGTCTTCATCACCAGGAACATCGATGCACTTCGCGCTCGGAACGTCGACCTCCTGTTTCATCCCGGCACTCACGACTTTGTCGCTTACGATCTAGCGTGGGGCGGCGAGCATCATCCGACAATCCCAGTCTACCTGCGAGCAAACACAGGACACGGTAAAAAGAAACAGCACCCTGCGGCAGAACGTGACCAGCAGAACAAAGCAGCGTTTCTGTTAGAGCACTTCTTCGACAGCGTCGACCCACTTCTCAAACCTCCGACTACACAGTACGAAGTCGAAGCGGACAAACTGAACGTCATCGTCCGTTTCAAGCGGAACTCCGGCGAAGAGAGCGGTCGCATGTTTTGGATCTACGACCGCGCACCCGATGGAAGTCCGGGTTATCTTCAGAAACTTATCCCAGACGAGAACTGGGTGGAGATGAAACATGACAGACAACGCGACGTATGGACGGCAACCATCGATCTCGATCCCAACGCCACGCGCATCGACTTCTTCAGCAACCACCGGAAAACCATTCACTACCAAGATAAGGGATATCCTACCTACATCAGCTGCCCTTACACCCGCGTCGAACTGTTATCAAAATAGAGAGCGGCCCCGCCGAACCGTTTTCAGGCAACTAGCGGACGCGGCAAGGCTGATTGGCGGAACGGCGGATCGACCCGTCGAGTGACGGCGTCGCTGTTCAACTAGAGATTGCTTCTAATCTTTTGATTTCGAGCCCTGATCGTCGCCAGTTGTCAGAGCTTCTGTTGCATAGCTTTTGACCACGTCGGGACCATCCTCGAGCCACCTCCTCATCTCTTTTCTTAGCAATTCAGCAATCTCTCCGTGGCCGCGCTCTTCAGCCAACTGAATGACGTTCTTGCCCGCGGCGTCTGTCAAAACGACGTGTGCTGGATCGAGCATTCTGTTACGCACATAAGAGATTCCGTTGATCGAGACTGGCCAATCCTTGTCTTCGATCAGAGTGCGAAGGACTCCTGTGTGCCCGTTGATGGCCAGATGCATCAGCCATGTGAGGCCCAACTCATCCTGAATACCGCCGTTGGTCGCGAAACCATTGATTCCCTTCATCAGCGCATCAATGCACGTTAAATCACCGCCAATGGCCACTTTCATGAGCGCTGTTTCGCCTTTGGCATCTTGGGCATTCTCGTCGATATCCAGATTGACAGCACGGTCTCCAAACTCCTCGAGGATTTGCACACTTACGCCAGCGGTCTGTTTGAATTTCGTGGCCGCATCGACTGCGGAAGCATCGAAAGCACGAGCATTTCTGGCTGCAAGTTCGAGTTGGAACAGAGCAGCAATTAGATCGGCCTGCCTCGCAGCGGCTGCGTACATCAATGCCGTCAGACCCTCGTTATCTTTCTCATTCGGGTTTGCTCCCATGACGATCAACGCGAGTGCCGTCGAGACCTGTCCGCCGGTGGAGGCTGTCATTAATGCGGTCTGTCCGTCCGCATCCTTGTCGTTAACATCAACTCCTTCGGCCAGCAGTCTGCGGATCGCGCCGATTTGACCCGTTGCGGCCGCCCGCATCAGAGCTGCGACTTGCGGGTCCGTTTCCCCGGCTGCTGTTTTGTTGCCTGGGGCATTGGACGAACTGATTTGTTCGATAGCATATGAGTCGCGCAGAGGTTGGAAGTTGACCCCCAACTGGCCCATCCCGGCACCTAATCCGATATCCGCAATAGCAAGCACGACCCATGCCAGCATGATTGTTTTGGGCTTGTGCCAGAATCCAGCATCTGGATTTCGGATCTTCTCGATCCGCCAGTAAACATAGGCTAGCCCCAATACCGTTTAATGAATCACAACTACTGACTGCTTAAAGGTTTTCGTTGGTGGCGGTGGGTGCCGGTGTTGTGGTCGCTTCTTCGGCCAGCCAGACATTTTGCGTTTGATGACGCGCGGGTTGATTCGGTTG
>PVBE012640380.1_pt1 | contig 14611 bp, 10 predicted proteins | sample 1631181 | NCBI WGS metagenome assembly PVBE01 (sample SAMN08397723, study PRJNA350692) | Marine metagenome, whole genome shotgun sequencing project. | isolation source: water | place: Pacific Ocean | collected 2012-04
ATCATGTCACCACCAGCAAAAAAAATGCCTTACGTTCTTTTGACTGGCCTCATCCCCTTTCGAAAACAACTTGATGAATACATTGCGCTTTATTCTCGGGCGAGCTATCAAAGCTCAGAACGCGACTTACCTATCTGGCATGACTATGCCATTGAGCGTTTAGAAGTTCGGCCCGACGGCGGGGGTGAATGGAAGGTAATTGATATCACTCGTCTCTACGAAGATTGGAAAAACAACTGGGTCAGCACTGCGACTGACTCTATTCCTGAGCAATTTAAACTGCCTTCAACCCAAAACCTCTTTGATCCTGCCGATGTTCCAATTGGCTACTGGGGCCCTCTGCCAGCACTCGCGGCCAAACCTTCTCTCAATGGAATGTCTAGCGGGGACCTCGGAATGGATGGCTACGGCTCATCGTGGGGCCTCCAAACGATCCACCCTTGGGCAAAAGAAGAGATGAAAAAGTTGCTTGAAGAACAAAAAAAGTTGGCGATTGAGCAACAAGAAGGCATAGGAGGACTCGGAGGCGAAATGGGTGATGGGATGGAATATGGAGGACGAATGACTGGGCCAAGCACAGGCACCTTTAGCCCATTTGGTGACACTGAGATGAGCATGGAAGAAGGCATGTCTGAAGAATATGATGAAGAAATGATGATGGGCTATGGACCAGACGGTGAGGGCATTATGCTTGGTCAGGACTATTGCCTCTTTAGATTTATTGATACAAGCGTCGAACCTGGTCGGCTTTATCGATACCGAGTGACTCTTCGCGCATGGAATCCAAACTGGGGACTCTCGAAAAAATTTCTTGAAAGCCCTGAATCCGCTGACGAGCAATTTGTGCAATCGGCCACCTCAGACCCCTTCCCCGGCTTAGACACTATGCCTGTTCACGTACCGGCAGACAATCCACTACTTGTACGACTTTTATTACGGGATGAAAAGAAAACATATGGACTAGGCGTCAGTGATCAGGAACTCCTTGTTCTTGATAGCAATGAAGATTCAGGAAACTTTGAACTTCATTCAATTGAAAGCAAACCCGGAGAAATCGTCGGGAGCAGGAAAGGCGCACGAAAGATTAAGCAATTCAACAATCAAAGAATATCTGTCCCGCCACATAACGTTGATAGTGATCAAACGCTCCTGGCGGTAGTTGGCCAACAAACAATCGATGGTAAAAAACGGCCCGGACGAGGCTTCCTCCCACCAGAGCCCTTGGAAATCCTTATCACTGACTCCGCTGGAAATCTTGACGTTATTGCGGCAGATGCATGTGAAGAAACTGTTCGAGAATATTTACCCACACTCCCCGGATTTCAACTACCACAAACAGTTGATCCGAGCATGATGGAAATGGAAGAGGGCTTCTAGAGAATGTGGCCTAACACAAACAGCCTGTAACTTTCCAAGATGAGATCGGCTCGAATGTTTATGAAGAAAATTTTATTCAAGAACCGTTTGTTTTTCATAAAGACTGCTGGACTTTTACTGCTCGCGCTGGCTTCCAATTCCAGTTTTGTTTCAGCCCAGAATGAACCACGATACAGTCGCATGGCTTCTCTGGAAGCCTCGAGCGAGATGAAGGCCTATCAGAAAGACCTTCAATCAGGGTCACCTTTTACGGAAAAACATCAGCAACTTCTTTTAGATGAAGGCCTTCCGCAACTTTTCATTGATGGCAATCGCCTCGACCGAGCACAGGCCCGTCAACGGCTCGAAAAAATATTTTTTGATACGATTGCTGATTCCAATGCATACAGAAAGGCCACGGACTTAGCCGTGACGCGGCTCACTGCTTTGGGTCGGAGTGAACAAATCTCAATAAACGGAAGTATCAATGCTGTCTTATTTCTTGGAGAACTAAGGGATAAACAAGGCCAGCTACTTGCAGCAGCAACCCAACCACTCTCTGAGATCGTATCTGATGATTCAGTTACACCCGCAGTACGGATAGCTGCCTTGGCGGGGTTTGGTAAAAGAATCCAAGAACTGAGAGTATCGAGTAGCGAAAACAAACAGGTGAAGGCGGCCAGTATTGCGAGCACCCTAAATACAATCATGGAACTTCCTGACAAATCTATGCCACCGATTGGCCGAGACTGGATGCAAGGGCGGGCACTCGAATATTCGAGGAGCATGCTGCAAAATTTGGGAGACAACCCTCAAGAGCTTGACGGCGCGGTGAAGAGCGCCGTAACAATTTTGAAAAACTCTAATCGGCCTATTGATCTTCGAATTCGAACTGTCGTCTTCCTCTCTTACTCAGCTAATGCTGGCATCACTTTGCCAACGAAAGAGATCCTGATTGCTGCAGATGAACTTGTAAAAGAGTCACTTCGTGATGCATATGGAATAATTCAAGACAAGAAATTTGAGGAAGAAATAACTGGGCTCAGCGATTTTGGCAATGGCAATCCCATTGAAGCAGAAAAGAATTATCTTCCGATTACCTACTTTGTTCGATCCAGTTGGCGGCTTGTAACTCTTGCTGATTCAATGACTCGTCTCGCACAACAACTCGAAAACGATAAAGAACAATACGAGGATCGTGCGAAACTCATTCGTTCTTATGGAGTCAAACTCTACGAAGAGCCAAAAGATGTGTCGCTCACAAGTGCTATAGAAGCATTTGATCCAGACTCCATTGCGCCAGTTACAGATGAGACCAAGCCAGATGAGACCAAGCCAGAGGTTCCCCCCACAGAAGCAACGCCAAAGAAGCTGTCTCCTTTTAAGCTACAGTGAAGTTGTACTCAGTTACTTCTTAATTAATTCACGTACAGACATGCCTGATGGAATCATCGGCAACACGTGTTCTTGATACGGCACCTGAACATCCAGAAGTGCAGGCCCGTCAAAATCCAACAGCCGTGTTAAAGCAGATTCCAGATCTTTCTTCTCGGAGATGGTTTCGGCCTGCCATCCGAACCCCTGTGCGATAGCTACAAAATCGGGATATCGAGCGTCAGGGGAAATTCCATCACCCTGTCCAGAGGCCTCCGGATTTCCAACTGGTCCGAGATATGTATGCGCTCGGTTGCCCTTGAAGAAGCGATCCTCCCACTGCACGACCATACCCAAATGTTGATTATTTAACAGGAGAACCTTTACGGCAATATTCTCACACGTGCAGGTTGCAAATTCTTGAATGTTCATCAGGATGCTACCGTCTCCATCGATATCAATAACGATATCGTCCGGACAGCCTACTTTTGCCCCCATTGCCGCCGGCAATCCAAAGCCCATCGTCCCAAGGCCACTTGAAGAAAGCCATGTTCTCGGTCGCCTGAATTTATAAAACTGTGCGGCCCACATCTGATGCTGGCCGACCCCAACAGCCACAACCGTATTACGCTCTGCCGTCAAACGAGATAATTCGGCAATAGCCTCTTGAGCAAGAATACCCGGGTACGTTTCATCGAATGCGAACGGGTCTTCTTTTTTCCAACCAGCTATCTTCGCATGCCATTCATCCAAGCCCTCTTCTGGTGGCTCTACAATCTCATTTAGTTGTGACAAGGCTTCTTTGACATCGGCTACGATTGGTATGTGGACTAACTTATTTTTATTAATTTCAGAGGGATCGATATCTATATGCACGATAAATCCATGCTGGGCAAATTCTGCTACTTTACCTGTGACACGATCATCAAATCGAACACCAACGGCGATGAGCAGATCTGCCTCATCGACTGCATAATTCGCGTACACACTGCCATGCATTCCTAGCATGTCGAGTGACCTCTGATCGTCGCCGGGAAATGCACCCAGCCCCATAAGCGTCATTGTGACTGGTATTCCTGTCTTCTCGACAAGTGTTCGCAGGTTTTCAGAAGCATCCCCAGCAATCACTCCACCGCCTGCATAGATCACTGGCTTTTTTGATCGCCGAATCGCAGCAGCAACCTGGGCGATCTGCTCGGAGTGCGCGCGACGAACTTCTGGGTGATAGCCCGGCAGATTCATTTCAACTTCATAATCAGGCTGTATGTGAGTCAGCTGAATATCCTTCGGTAGATCAACAAGGACGGGCCCCGGTCTTCCAGTTGTTGCAATAAAGAACGCTTCCTTCATCACACGCGGGATGTCCTCTGCATTGGTCACAAGGTAATGATGTTTGGTGATACCTCGACACACCTCGACTATTGGTGTTTCCTGAAATGCATCAGTACCAATTACGCTTGTGCCAACCTGCCCCGTAATGGCTACTAATGGAATGCTGTCAAGCTTTGCATCAGCGATGGCCGTCACAAGATTAAGAGCCCCAGGGCCACTCGTTGCCATACAGACTCCGGGCTTTCCGGTTGTGCGGGCGTAACCCTGGGCTGCAAAACCACCACCTTGCTCATGGCGAGGTAGAATAGTCCGGAGTCGATCACCAAAACGAGTAAGTGATTGATGCAAGGGCATGCTTGCACCACCCGGATATGCAAAAATCACCTCAACACCGTTGCGAACAAGTGATTCAATAACGGCATCGGCTCCGCTGATAAGAGATTCACTTCGTGTCTGATCAGGTGCCGTTGCCATCGCCATCGTCCTCTCATGTTGTCTTGGGAACACGTCTAAGTATTTTGCTCAAATTTACCCTTAGAGCTCTCCACAAACACTCACCCATATTGGAAGAACGCCAGACTCGGTAAACTTCGTACACTTCAACGATACACGAAAAGAGGCCTCAGGTCAGCTATTAAGACACGATATTAAGCACTATTTCTTCAGATCATCCCCTACAATACGACTGTGTTAGCTGCTCAGAATGACCGTGAAAATGCATTGTCACCCGTAACTTCGGGGCAACTGCACCAACTTGCCGACGGACTGCGCGAGCATAGCGGTTTTGTCGAGGTTCTTGCGAGTCTCCAGCAAGGTCATGGTGGGACAATTGGCGGAACCTGGGGGGCGGCACGCAGTTTGGCTGTCGCTGGCATTGCATCAGCGAGAGCTGAAGAGCGGCAGGGACTCGTTGTTGTTGTTGTTCCGCATGCAGTAGATGCGGACATGTTTGCTGATGATCTCACACTATTTACTTCGTTAGCCATTGACGTTTTGCCAGCTGTTGAATCAATCGATGACCCATCTACGAACCGCGAGACTATTGTAAATGATCCGGCAGAAGCACAACGATTATCTGTCGTCAAACGTCTAGTGGACTACTCTGATCAAAGCCCACGCATTTTAGTCACATCTATGCAGGCTGTGTTGACTCCACTTGCTGACCCACGGCAGATTGAGGAAAGCACTCGACAACTCACTCTTGGAGGCAAGGTCAATCCTCAAGAATTGGCAGAATGGCTTTCCGCCAGAGGATGGCAACAGGTCGACACACTTGAATCACCCGGTAGCTTCGCTCGTCGCGGCGGTATTATTGATCTGTTTGCAACCGATTGGGAGAGGCCTGTTCGACTTGAACTCAATGATGACGAGATTGATTCACTTCGGACATTTGACACCGTGAGTCAACGAAGTGTTCAGACGCTGACGTCCATCGACCTGACTGCTCTACAACGATTAAACAAAAACAATCGGCGATCTTGGCTTACAGATATTGTGCCTCCTAGCACGTGGTGGAGCCTTGTCGAACCACAGGAACTAGTAGATGAGGGAAACAGATTAGCTACTATCCTTCCCACAGAATTAGCACTTCAGTCAGAAGAACTGTTCACTCGTGTGTATCGTTTTCCATCTGTAATTTTGTCTGCGATTGCTCCTACAAGTCTTGAGGCAACAGCTCATTTAGCAGTTGAGAGTGTCGAACGCTTCACTGGACAACTCGACCGCGTCTGTCATGAACTCGATACCGTAGGAAAGGACCAAGAGGTTTGGATCGCAGCGCCCACTGAGGCTGAAGAACAACGCCTGAATGAGCTTTTATCTCCATCAGTTCCCGCTCGGGCTGGCCGCCTTCACTTCTTACAAGGGAGACTTTCTGCCGGATTTCGTCTGGTGCCACAGAAATTGGTGCTTATTTCTGCAGCCGAACTATTTCGCAGGCAAGATTCACCACGAAATAGATTACCGAAACATCGACTCACCCGAACGATTGATACATTCCTTGACCTCAATGAGGGCGATTTTGTTGTTCATGTCTCGCATGGAATTGCTCGCTATAAAGGCTTGAAACTCCTTGAAAAGCATGGTCGAACCGAGGAATTCCTTGAACTTGAGTTTGCAGAATCAACTCGAGTGTACGTGCCCGCCTCATCCATTGAATTGGTTCAGAAATATGTGGGTGGCGGTAAAACTGGACCCAAACTAGCGAAGATTAGCGGGGCACTCTGGACACGCCAAAAGCAGGCCGTTGAAAAAGCTGTTGCCGACATGGCGGCAGACATGCTTGAGATTCAAGCGGTACGGGCAAAGCAGCCTGGTCGAGCATTTCCGCATGATACACCTTGGCAAAAAGCATTTGAACAATCTTTTCAGTTCGACCCCACTCCCGACCAAGCAACCGCGATAGAAACAATCCGAGGTGATCTGCAGCAGTTTAAACCGATGGATAGGCTCCTGTGTGGGGATGTTGGATTTGGAAAAACTGAGCTTGCAATGCGGGCAGCGTTCAAGGTTGCTGAAGCGGGTAGTCAGGTAGCGGTCTTGGCACCTACTACAATCTTAGCCGAACAGCATCTTCGGACCTTCACTGAGAGATTTGCAGAGTATCCGTTTACCATCCGCTGTCTTTCACGACTCACAGCGACCCGTGAGGAACGTGAGACACTCGAAGGGATCGCAAGGGGAACTGTTGACATAGTTGTCGGAACACACCGGCTTGCGCAGGCCGATATTCATTTCGATAACCTGGGGCTTCTCGTTGTTGATGAAGAACAACGATTTGGTGTGGATGTGAAGGAGCGGCTCAAGGCAATGCGTGCCAGCGTTGATGTCCTTACCATGACAGCCACACCAATCCCCCGAACGCTTCATATGGCAATGCTAGGCATTCGAGATATTTCAAATCTGACAACACCACCAGCCAATCGGCTTGCAGTCGAAACACGGGCCTGCCGATTTGATGAAACTCTTTTACGCCACGCCATTGATAGAGAACTTGCTCGAGACGGGCAGATTTTTTTCGTTCACAACCGAATTAATGATATTGAAAAAGTTGCAGATAAAATTCGCAAGATTGCTCCCCACATTTCTATTGGGATAGCGCACGGAAGACTGCGCGAAGGTGAGTTGGAGCAAGTCATGATTGACTTTGTTGCTGGGAAAACGCAACTCCTTCTAGCAACTACTATTATCGAGAGTGGTCTTGATATACCGCGAGCAAATACCATTTTTATCGATGAAGCCGACCACTATGGGCTTGCTGACTTGCATCAATTAAGAGGACGAGTTGGGCGATCACACCACCGAGCGTACTGTTATCTCATCGTCAAAGAATCAACACGACTGACATCGACGGCGGCACGGCGACTTCGAGCGATTCAGGAATTTTCCAGTACCGGAGCCGGTTTTTCTTTGGCCATGAGGGACCTTGAAATTCGAGGTGCTGGCAATTTACTGGGCACACAGCAAAGCGGACACATAGCAGCAGTGGGTTACGAACTCTACTGCCGACTCCTTGAAAACGCGGTATGCGGACTGAAAGACCTCCCTCCAAAGGACCCGCCGCCAGTACGAATCGATCTGCCAGGTGATGCATGGATTCCCAGGGACTACATAGCCGACCTGAGATCAAAAATTGACTTCTATCGTCGAATTTCTCGTGCGGCTGCCCATACACATGTTGATGACCTCGAAACGGAAATCGAAGATCGCTTCGGACAACTGCCACTAGCTTGCCGTCGTCTGCTTGATCTTGCACGGCTGCGAATTACTGCGTCTTCGCTAAGTATTGATTCTATTTCGAAACAGCCAGGCCTTCTTGTCATTGGACATCATAATATTCATTCCATTGAGAAATGGAGACAGCGTTGCATTTTATCTGGCCAAGAGGTCCGGGTAGTTGGAAACAAAACTGTTGTCTTGCCTCTCCACGAGCGTGCTGATGATGATGAAAACAAACTCTTCCAAACCGTCAAAAAACTTTTTCAGATCAAATAAGTTTGAGCAGCGGACCTCACGCTTAAACCTGACGGAACTCGCCAGCAAGAGAAACCACCGTTCTTCTCAGATTACCTGCTTTACCATTCAGGCCACTATGCGTCTGCTCGACCCCGAAATAGGAAATCAGAACAACAACATCTACCTGCAACGCGTTGCTCGATATGCACAGCCTTTTTTGGCGTTTAGAACAGATTTCCTGTAAGCGATAACATGCCATCTTCTCTACCTTAACGGTCAGAATATAGCCTTTTTTGCAAGCTCTACGGTGTGTAGAGTTCCCACTACTTTTACGGCTAACTGTGGCGGCAGGCATGCCACTATTTAACTTTTTTAAATTGGTACCGTGCATCACTTGAAATCTTTGTATCCGCGATTCATCGCTTGTGTACTCGCTATCAGCGTGTGCCTGCCATGTGCAGTATTTGCCGTTGAGCCACAGACATCTGGCGAAACACCAGAGCTTTTCCAGCCCGTTATGCCCACGATCCCTGAATCGATCTCAAGGCCGCGAGACTGGCCAACAAGCATTCCGTCGACTCTAACCAAAAATGTACTGTCGAGTATTCTAGAAAAACCGGGAGCTCCTCTTGAGCCTGTCGATGAAAATGGAAACCCTCTCGTTTGTGCAACAACACATGAAAAAAATGATCATGGCTCGAGTGATGTTGTACTTGCAGAGTATGAGGAAACTCAGGTAACTGCCGAGCCGACTGACTCAGCCAAAACTGATATACCGGGCATGAAATCTCTTGATATGGCACAGGTTGTTGCTCGTGTCGGGCCGGAGGTGGTGCTCGCAGGAGACTTAATGACTCCGGCAGCATCCGAATGGCTTAACAAAGTTTCCCCTGGACTTCGTCCTGAGCAAATTGCTGAACTTCGCTACCAAATTTATCAGCAGATAATTGATCAACACCTCGAAACACTTCTTGTCTATGTCGATGCCTGTCGAGTGATACCTGAGGAAAATTTTCCTGAGATTCGTGAAAAAGTAGATGAGGCATTCGATCAAGAACAACTGCCACGAATGGTGCAGGCTGCTGGCGTGGGGTCCATCCGCGAGTACGAACACCTGTTACGAACGCAGGGTCAATCGCTTGGCCGGATGCGAAAAATGTTTTTTGAGAGAGCCCTCGCACAGGAATGGATACAACAAAACGCAAGTACAACCGGTGAAATTCCTCACGCGGAAATGATTGCTTGGTACCAGAATCATCTTGATGAATATGAGTTTCCCGCGCGAGCACGATTCGAACAGCTAACTGTAAGAATCAGTCAGAAACAGCCGAGAGATCAATCGTGGAATCGACTTGCTGCAATGGGCAATGATGTTCTCAATGGTCGTCCATTTGAGGAGGTTGCCAAAGAATTGTCTGAAGGCCCTACAGCTTCAAATGGCGGGCGCTACGAATGGACAACTCAGGGCAGTTTGGTTTCAGACGTGATAGACAAGGCGATTTTTTCTCTACCAGTTGGTGAACTCAGCGCAATACTAGACGATCAGAATGCACTTCACATTGTCCGGGTCATTGAGCGATCTGATGCTGGAAGAACTCCATTTATCGATGCGCAAGTAGCTATACGAATGAGACTCCGCAAACAGCGGCAGGATAATGCGAGAAAAGAATACCTAGACAGGTTGAAAGAACGGACACCAATATGGACCTTGTTCGATGATGAACAGAAAAACACCCAGATAGCCGGGAGACCTTCGGTCACTCGATAATGTGCACTTCAGAGGCCAGATTAGTCCATAACTAAAGCAAACCCTTGTCGCCATTGAGGTCGATTGCTGACGGGTCGGTTGAGGACTAAACTACTGTTGAACGTTCAATCGGATCGTCAAGCGGCCCGATAGCCGCTCAACACGACCTTGGAGCCCCGCCATATGAGCGCCCCGACAGCAAATTCAATTCGGCCAACGCCTTGGCCAGGAACACGATCAGAATCGCCCGCAAGCCTTTCTCTTGAGGGCCAGTCTGTCGAAGTACCAGTCATTGTCGGAAGTGAGGGCGAGAAGGCAATTGATATCTCTCGCTTACGATCGGGCACTGGCTTTATCACACTCGATGAGGGTTATGTAAATACTGGATCAACGACAAGCGGCATCACATTTCTCAATGGCGAAAAAGGAATTCTCCGCTATAGGGGATATCCAATCGAAGACCTTGCAGCACGTTGTGATTTTATCGAGGTTGCCTATCTGCTGATCTATGGGGAACTTCCAACAGAGGCCGAACTTGCCGCGTTCCGTCATTCATTGTCAAACCACTCAATGATCCATGAAGACATGCGCAGTTTCTACAGTGGTTTCCCTCGTGATGCTCATCCCATGGCCATTGTCGGTAGTGTTGTGGGCGCTCTTTCAACATTTTACCAAGACTCACTGGACGTTAGGGATCCAAAGCAAGTTGAAGTGAGTGTTCACCGTCTACTTGCAAAACTTCCAACAATTGCAGCATACAGTTACAAAAAGTCGATTGGACAGCCTCTTATATACCCCCGGAATGATCGCTCTTACTGTGAAAACTTTCTCCAGATGATGTTCGCTGTGCCCTGCGAGGAATACGAGATCGATCCAGACTTTGCTGAGGCGCTCGACATGCTTCTTATTGTGCATGCCGATCACGAACAGAATTGCTCAACATCAACGGTTCGTATGGTGGGATCGAGTGATGCAAATCTTTTTGCAAGTATTTCTGCAGGAGTCTCCGCTCTCTGGGGCCCGCTCCACGGCGGTGCAAATCAAGCGTGCGTCGAAATGCTGGAACAAATTGTGGCTGATGGTGGCAACGTAAAAAAATATGTAGAACTTGCCAAAAAGAAGGGCTCTGGATTTCGCTTGATGGGGTTTGGGCACCGTGTCTACAAAAATTATGATCCTCGAGCGACTTTAATTAAAGCATCGTGTGACAAACTTCTGGCCAAAATCGATCGACGTGATCCTTTATTTGATATTGCACAGCAACTGGAAGAAGTTGCTCGTGGAGATGACTATTTCATCGAACGAAATTTGTATCCGAATGTTGATTTCTACTCTGGTGTGATCTACCGCGCTATGGGCATACCAGAACAGATGTTTACGGTTCTTTTTGCAATGGGCCGCCTTCCCGGCTGGATTGCCCACTGGATGGAGATGCACCGAAGCCCGACAAAGAAAATATGTCGACCGCGGCAAGTTTATTCAGGCGAAACGCTTCGTGAATTTGTGCCATTGAACCAAAGATAATCTCGACCCTCTTCTTAGGGCTATTGGCAGGATTTTATTCTGCCTAGGTTTTCTGACGCTTCTGTCGAAAAAAAGCTGAAAGCAGTTCGCTGGATTCTTGTTCTAGAACATGTCCCACATGCTCGACCCGATGATTGAGCCTGGAATCTTCGAAAAGCTGATAGAGAGATTCGACCGCACCGGCCTTTGGGTCACTGGCACCCCACACAACAACAGGCACTCTTGCCTGTACTATCGCACCAGCGCACATGGGGCAAGGCTCAAGAGTGACGTACAGGACGCAGTCGAGGAGCCTCCAGGAACCCAATGATGAGGCTGCTTGTGTTAAAGCAATCATCTCCGCGTGGGCTGTCGGATCCGCTAACTGCTCCCTCTGGTTGTGAGCGCTTCCAACAATTCGTCCGGCAGCAACAACAACTGCTCCGACGGGCACCTCGTCTTCATCAATAGCCTGTCTCGCCTCGCGCAGAGCAACCCGCATCCACTTCTCATGTACTGGCTGGTCACCAAATTGATTATTGGAAAACATGCTTACTCCTTTTGCTCTTGCGAGATGCTGCCGATCCAGTGAAATAAAATAGTCGACAAAGATACAGCAAAGTATTACTCAAAAAATATTTCGGGAGTGAATCACCCCTGCAGAACGGAATTTGTCTTATTCGTTGGACACCATGCTCTTGCGACAACTAAGATAAGTGATGATATTAACAATAACGTAATGATGCTTGCTTGAGACAGGCTCCACATATCTCTCTTTGAAATTCTCGATGGACGCACTCTTACTTCTACTGCGATGGATGCATATTTTTGGTGTAGTAGTTCTTGTTGGCGGACTGTTCTTTTCACGTTTCGCACTTTTGCCTGCTTTGGCTGACGCAGAAGAAGACAGTCATGAAAAACTCCAGGAACGCATCCGACGAAAATGGCTGCCCTGGGTCATCATTGCTATCACGCTTCTTCTTGTAAGTGGTTTAACGAACTTCCTTCTGTTTAATAGCACTGTTAAATCGCAAGGGTGGGGTGAAGGTGAGTGGATGAAGCAAACAAGTTACCATGCTATATTTGGTGCAAAATTCCTTCTGGCTTTAGTCGTTTTCTATTTTGCAAGCGGGCTCGTTGGCCGAGGAACTGGTACAGCTTGGATACGGAGTAGCTGTGCTCGCTGGCTTGGGGTAACGCTTGGGCTTGCCGTTGCCATTATCATGTTATCCGGGTGGCTCAGAAACCTGCACACAGGTCCAAACCAAGCCTCTGATCCAGAACTCGGCGTACCACTTCGTCTGGAGTCTGCTCCGAACGATGCCGCTGAGACTGATCGTTATCAAGGTCTAGAAGCAGGATCTGCTTTCCGTGAGCAGGCCACCACAGACGTTCCTGATGAATCAACCGATGCGACGGGACTGGATAAATAATTAATTGACTTTGCCAGTTAGGCTAATTTCATGGACAAGAAAACAAAAAAACGACTCGATGTTCTTCAGCAGAAAATCACAAAACTCCAAAGACTTTTAGCTGCCGAAAAAGAACAGCCTGACGATCCGGCAGAAATTCCACGAATTGAAGCAGAGCTAGCCAAGGCGCATGCAGAAATGTCATCACTAAAAAGTGACTGACCACACATTTAATTTTTCGGCAGCTTCATCGCTTATGAACATCCGCAGCCTACTCGGCCCATTACTAAATTTTGGCAAAACTTCCAAAGTTCATGTGTGGCAGCGATTCGAGCCGATTGGTGAAGGCATTGCAGGGACTATGTCCCGTTTCTATAAGGCACGCGACAGAGAATCTGGTAACACCATAGGACTAAAACTCCCCAACATGGACAAAGTGGCTCCGATAGAAGCTCGCTTTAAAGGATTAAACAAACCAACCGAAGGTGAAATTGGCCAACTTATTGCCGGTGACCATGTCGTTACTACCCATGAGCATGGAAAAACCCACGACGGCGGACAGTTTATCGTCCAGGACTTTCTGGAAGGTACCCTCATCCACTTTCGTTTGAAGCGAGGCGAGCCACTGTCACTCGATAATCGAATCGATATGACTCGCCAAACAGCACAAGGTGTCGCAGTAGTCCATGAAGCCGGTTTTGTTCATCGTGATATCTGTCCAAGAAATCTGATGATGAGCTCTGAAGGCATAATTACGCTTTTTGACTTTGGTCTTTCTGTCCCAGATAAGCCGGCGTTTCTCCGACCCGGAAACCGAACAGGGACACCGAACTATATGGCTCCGGAAGTCATTCGACGACGGCAATCAGACCACAGACTCGATATCTTTTCGTTTGGTGTTACTGCTTATGAAATTTGTAGTGGAAAGCTACCGTGGCCTGGCGGAGACGCTCGTGCGGCTTTGGCTCACGACACCGCTGCCCCAGATATTCGAGAACTGAACAATGAAATCCCAGACCGTTTAGCTGAGGCCATAATGGACTGCCTCAGAGCTGATCCTGATAACCGGCATGACACAATGGACGCTTTTCTACGAAAAATTGCGCGTTTGAAATAGAGAATGGGGGCTTGAAGGTCCCAAGACGTGATTTACACTTACATTTTGATTGATTCACGAGTTGAATTCATTCGAGCACTTCCACCAAAAATATAATTTCAATCGCTGAAGGATCTCTCCACCATGACTATGAATAAAAGCCTCCGAGTCCGAAAAGGTGGTGGTGGTAATCGAGGAGTATTGAGCCGAGCCGAGCGAATCACGAAGCTCAAAGAGTTGGAAAAGTGGGAAGAGGGCCAAAGCCCACTTGGTCTCCCAAAAGTCCGTGTCCAGAAGATCTCGATGAAGAAAAAGAAAAAAGCCAAGGATGACTCAGACACGGCTGAAAGCACATAACGTTCAGTCCAGGCAAGCTTGTATTATTTCGATATAGCTTGGTTTTTTATTGCGTGGGCCGCAGCGATTTGTCCCGACTCGATGACCTGAGGAATACCTACTCCATCATAAGCACTACCTGCTAATCCAAATGACTGCAGTTTTGATTCAGCTTGTCTGATCTTTTTCACTCTTTCAACATGCCCGATGTTGTACTGCGGCATGGATCTGTGCCATCTATCTACTTGAACAATCGATGGACTGCCGTGTAGTCCTAGTGTCGTTCGAAGATCAACAAGAACTTCTTCAACGACTTCTTCATCAGTGAGATCAGTAATACCCATATCAAGCGCTCCTCCTATAAATGTCCGAATAAGTACAGCGCCCGGTGGAGCTCTGCCAGGAAATTTACTACTCGAGAAACTAGCAGCCAGAATTCGTTTTTTTGCTACTTTTGGAATTATCATGCCTGCGGCTTGTAAAGAGTGTGATACGTCTTTC
>PVBE011591207.1_pt1 | contig 14607 bp, 15 predicted proteins | sample 1631181 | NCBI WGS metagenome assembly PVBE01 (sample SAMN08397723, study PRJNA350692) | Marine metagenome, whole genome shotgun sequencing project. | isolation source: water | place: Pacific Ocean | collected 2012-04
CGGATAGGTCAGGTCAAGGTGATATCGCCTGAGAACGTCCTCCTCCAGGTCAGGCTGTGCCTCGGGGTCCAGCAGGCCTTCGACGACGTCGCTGTACTCTCTGGCGGCCTGCTCTTCCAGTTCGGACCGCGAGGCGCCGAACCCTGCTCGACGCATCAGATGGGCTGTCAATGCGATGCTGTTATCGGGCATTGTGTTTCCTCCACATTTGTGCAGTGTTTCCAGGCGTCAATTCCGACGAAATGTCGAGAATGCGCTTACCATAATCAATAGTGTTCACACGCTAAGTTAGTATGTTATCAGCTATAACGCAACCTTTAAACGAACAGGCTTTCGACCAGGTGGCATGACGCGAGTCAGACCGCCTTTGTCGTACGCTGTCAACGTGACCGATTTCAATCGAGCAACGCGTTGTATGGAGCTGGTCGGACGCCGAGACGGCTTCGCCGACGTGAGGTAAAATCGCCGTGTCGAATCTTTGCAACAGGTGACTCCCATGGCATCCCGCGTTCGCCCCACCGTCGTGTTCATCATGGCCGACCAGCTCAAGTGGTCGGCGCTACGGATGTATTCCGAGATCGGAATCGAGACTCCGTCGCTCGAACGGCTCGCTGGCGAGGGCGTCATGTTCCGCAACGCGATCACGCCGCACCCGCTGTGCGTGCCTGCTCGGACGTCCGTCATGACCGGCAGATATCCGCACTCAACAGGATGCCGGCGAAATGAGACGCTGATGCCCGAAGATGAACTCCACGCGTTCCGTGTATGGAAGGAGGCCGGATACGCGACTGGCTTGATCGGCAAAAACCACTGCTTCGATCAGCAGTCCGACCTCGATCTGTTCGATGTCCGGTGCGAGCTGTCCCACCGAGGACTGCCGGCCGGCGGATACGCGGGCGAGAACGTCGGCAACATCAGCATGGAGTGGATGACACCCGAGGAGACGATCAACGCGTCCCACGCGACCCGGCGAAACATGCCGCGACAAAGCCCAACGATCAGTTACGCGATATCCGATCACGAGCTAGACGGCTACGGCACGGCGGCGATTACGACCCAGGTCGAGGCGTTTCTCGAACGAGCCGCTGGCGACCTCTTCGACGGCGCCGAGCCTGACTCGTCGGTGGCGCCGAGGCCGTTCGCTCTTTGGGTGTCGTACCCCGATCCGCATGAGCCCTACGAAGCCCCGAGGCGATACGCTGACATGTTCCCGCCCGACGACGTGGTCGTGCCGCCCGTTCGCGACGACGAATTCAGCGGCGGGCCTGCGCCGGAGCGAAATCGCGTGTTGCATCGGCTACTGAGCCAAGAATCCGACACCGAACACGATCGCCGAGCCGCGGCGGCGACGTATCACGCCATGGTCCGATTCCTGGACGACGGCGTCGGCAGGGTGCTGGACGCACTCGATCGATTGGGACTTCGCGATGACACGATCGTCGTGTTCACCGCCGACCATGGCGACTTCGTCGGCGAGCACCGCATGGGAGTCAAGGGCGGCGTGTTCTACGACTGCCTGGTGCGCGTGCCGTTGATCGTCTCGTGGCCGGCGGGAGGCGTCCCCAGTGGGATCGTGGACGAGTCGATGGTCAACACCGTCGACATCTTGCCGACGCTATTGCAACTCCAGGGCATCGCCGACTTCGTGTCGCCGCAAATCCAACCACCAGAGGGGCGACTTCCCTCGGCAGGGCCGACGGTGGCCGACAATCTGGCCGGTGACGTCTTGAACTCAGAATCGCTGAGACGAATTCAGGGCCAACCGCTGCCAACCGTCACAATTGCGGAGTCTCGAAAGGCCGCGTTTTCCGAGTACGGGGCGGCCGGCCGGCCTTATACTATGGAGATGCTGGACCGGCACACGCCGCCTTTCGGTTATCGAACCCTGATCGACACACTCTGGGCCCGCGAGGCGGAGGGTCGACGCAAGATGGTGCGCACCGTCGACTGGAAATACGTCACCGATCCGATGGCAGAGCCTCTCGGTGCGCGAACCGAGTCGGGCGCGCACCCCGAAGACGAGCTCTACGACCTCCGCGCCGACCCTTGGGAGCTCCGAAACGTCGCGCATGAACCACAGAATTCGCCGGTTGTGTCTGAGATGCGGGCGGTCCTCGCGGACTGGATGATCCGCACCGAAGACGCCCGTCCGGTTCCTCTGCCCCGCACGATCGGTCGATCATGATCGCGATGTCGTTCGGCGGCGTGCCGCCATCACCCACTGTCATCCTGAAAGCTCGTGAGCAAATCTGTAATGCGCCGGTATGGCCACCGCTTCGGGGCAGAACGGATGCTGTACCCACCCGCCCGCCCTCGTAGGTTTTGATGCTGGGGGCACATCCCCCAGTCCCCTTGCCAGAGGGGAACGCCCCTCTGGACTCCCCTTTCATGCCTCACGCCGAATCAAATCTGGGGTTGCAAGGGGCGAAAGCCCGTGCCGGGGACTTGGGGCGCCCCCAAGAAATCTTTCGGGCGGGTGGGTGGGCCAACCACGATCCATCTGGAAGATCATGGACAATTCTCGTCAACACTCGCCTTCCGGAGTTCGACCAAGTGATCTCGTCAATTGTTCACAGGCTCTGAGCGGCGTCGAAGGATCTGAGGCCTCGCGGGAAAACTCCTTCCATTGCATGATCAACTTCGACATCGGAACACGACCGAGCGAGGACGGTCCGACTGCCGTAAGATAGCCGCGAACCAAAGGGATACGCGCCGCCAAGCGGACGAAAGGATCGAAACATGATCGGAGACCTAACAGGCAAAACGGCACTTGTGACCGGCGCAGGCTCGGGCATCGGGCGAGGAATCGCGACCGTTCTCGCGGAGCAAGGAGCGTCGGTGGCGGTCACCGACCTGAACCAGGAGTGGGCCGATGAGACGGCTGCTCTTATTTCGGGCGTGCCAACCCTGAGCATCCGCCTGGACGTTACGAGCACCGACTCGGTGGACGAGGTGTTCCGACGCGTCCTCGCTGAATGGGGCGCTCTCGACATCCTTATTAATAACGCGGGCGTAGCGGCCGCTGGCGACCGGACCGGCGGACAGAACCGGGCGGCGGACTGGGACGCGACGTACGAGATCAATGTCCGAGGTGTCGTGCGGTGTTGTGAGGCGGTGCTTCCGCACATGCAGGGAAGGCGTTTCGGCAAGATCGTGAACATCGCCTCGATGGCCGGTCACTCCGGTCGCAGAAGCGGCGGCGCCTACGCTGTCAGCAAGGCGGCCGTGCTTCGTTACACCCGCGGATTGGCCGCCGAGACGGCGACCGACAACATCAACGTCAACGCGATCTGCCCCGGCGCGGTATGGACGCGATTCCAACAAGCCGGAGCTCGCGCAAGGCAAGCCGCCGACCCGGCGTTGGCCGACCGAGACATCGAAGACCTGTTCCACGATCGATACGACCCCATCATGCCGTTGGGACGTCCCCAGACGCCCGAAGACATCGGCAAATCCGCGGCGTTCCTCGCTTCGGAGGACGCTCGTAACATAACTGGCCAGTGTATCCACGTAGATGGCGGTGTAATCCTCCGCGACTAGGCGGCGGCGCCGCAGGCGCGATTGACTACAGCAACATGCGGTTGCGTAAGGAGCTTGGTAAGGAAACGGCTTCTTGGTTCGAGCCCTCCGCGATGGCGGAACCGGTGACGCCAGACCGTTCGATGCTCTGTTGAACCGTTGGTGGAGGTGCATCACGCTATCGCGCAACTAATACGACGCTCGAATGCCCATCGACCGTCTTTCTCGCGCAACTCCAGATCGCAATAGCCGCCACTCAGAAAACCACTCGACTCGTTTGACGGGCTGAGCCACATGTTGCTCACCCGTACCGACGCCTTGCTTCCGGATATCTGCAGATTCGTCAGCGACAACCGCATCAAACTACCGTCTTGGTCGGCTTTGTCCTGCAACTCCTGTTCCGTGAGCGCGGCCAGAGTGATTCCGGGCAAGAGCAGCAACTCCTCGAAGGAAAGGTCGTCCAGGGATATGAGAATGTTAGTCGGGTCCGGCAATAGCGCGTGATCGGGTACATTCTCGTCAATGAGCGCCCACTCCAGCGCGGCGCGGATCACTTGTCGACGCGACTCCGAGCTCGACGTTCGAGACTCATCGCTGCCCACGAACCACGCCACCGCGGCCAAGGCCACCGGGTCATGGCGACACCGGCAACAACCGTTGCGATCTGTCTCATCTCGATTGCCCTTTTGTACGGAATCGATGGCTCAGCGTATGAGCCGTTCATGTACAAAGACGTTGATCGCCACCGAAAAGTTCCGCGTAATGTCAGTCGCGCCCGTCGTCATCCGCCAAGCATCGAGCCGATCAGGAGATTGTTTGGCCGCGACAGCGCATTGTCGACCCCACAAGACGTTCGTCACGCCGCGAAGCCTCTCAGCCCCGGCGGGAACTCTTGCCGAGCGACTCTCGATGCTCCATTTTGGGGCGTCACAACGGCCTACACCACAACCGCCGGCTGCGTCTTCCAAAAGCCCGTCGTCTGCTCGAAGGCGTGGGCTAGTTGCAATACGCCGAAGTCGTCCTGGTAGCGACCGACGATCTGGACGCCGACAGGCAAACCCTCGGGCGTGAATCCGCACGGAACCGAGATCGCGGGGTGGCCGGTTACGGTGATGTAGTAGCAGGACTTCATCCAGTCGATGAACGTGTCCATCTCGACGCCGTTGATCTCCCTGATGTATCGCTGCTCAACTGGGAACGGCGGAACCTGGCTCACCGGGAAGACCATGAATTCGTACGTCTCCATAAAGGTATGGATGCGCTGGAATATCTCAGTGCGCTTCATCTCCGCCCATCCGACATCGGGTCCACTGAGCGTGACGCCCTGCTCGATATCCCATATGAGCGTGTCTTTGAGCATTTCGCGGTGCGTCTTCAGCAGCTCGCCGCTCCCTACCTCTCTGCCCCAGCCTCGCCAGATCTTGAAGACTTGGTCCGCGTTGGCGAAATCGGGCTCGGCGTCTTCGGTTACACACCCCAGCGAATCGAAGGCGCCGCGCTGTGAATCGATGACCGCGGTCGTCCGTGCGTCGATTGGCAAACCGCCGAAGTCGTGGCCCCACGCAATGCGAACGCCGCTGAAATCGCGATCCAACGAGTTGGCGAAACGGCTCCCGGGCTCGGCGATCGACATCGGCGCGCGCAGATCGGGACCGGCGATCGCGCTCAGCATCAGCGCAGCATCTTGGACCGTGCGAGCCATCGGCCCTTGTGTCGACGTCGGGCTCCAGCTCACCTTGCTCGGCCACGCGGGGACTCTGCCCGGCGACGGCCGGAATCCGACGACGTTGCAGAAGTTCGCCGGATTTCGTAGCGAGCCGCCCGTGTCGCTGCCGTCGGCGATTGGGATCATGCCGCACGCGAGCGCAACCGCTGCGCCGCCGCTGCTGCCGCCGCACGTCTTGGTCGTATCGTACGGGTTCAGTGTCTCGCCGAACACTTCGTTGAACGTCTGCGAGCCAGCCCCGAATTCAGGCGTGTTCGTCTTGCCGATCGTGATGGCCCCAGCCCGTTTCAACCGCTTGACGATCAACGCGTCGTGATCGGGCACGTGGTCCTTGTAGACCAGCGACCCCATCGTCGTGCGGATGCCTTTCGTCGCGACCAGGTCCTTGTGAGCGATAGGCAACCCGTGCAGCGGACCGAGCTCGTCGCCGTGTGCAATCGCCTCATCGGCGGCAGCCGCGCCTTCCATCGCAAGCTCCGGCATGAGCGTCACGACGGCGTTCACCTTCGGATTGACGCGGGCGATCTGAGCGAGATGCGCCTCCATCACCTCGGTGGCGGAGACATCGTGGGCCTTGATCGCCCGTGCGAGTTCGGTCGCGGTTCGGAAACATAGGTCCGTATTGGGCATGTGTGCTGTCGCTCCTTATCTAGGGTGGCGGAATCTGATTCGATTGACTTATAAGTGGCTCGCCGTGTCGGCGACGCCATTCGTCCCTTTAGTCCCTGGCGTCCTTTCGGTCCCTTGGCGCGTCAAACGGGCGTGTCACGCCCTTACACCAGCGACCCCGCTTCTCGGCCGTGGTCGCGCGTCGCCCACGCACCCGATTCAACCGCGGTCAAGAAGTCGAGTACAGCTCGATTGAACAGGTCAGGCTCTTCCAGGTTGATCGGGTGCCCCGATTGCGGAATCACGACCAACCCGGAGTTCGGGATCATGCGCTTCATGAAGATCGACGGCTCGATGCAAGGGTCGTCCTCGTCACCGGTCATGATGAGGGTAGGGACCGTCAGAGCGCGCATCTTGTCCTCGAGGTCGAAGATCGGCGGCCTGCGACCCTGAACGCCGGCGAAGGTGTTGGCGGAACCGATGTTGGAGTGCTCGAGGAACTGGGCGCGGAACTCGGCGTATCCTTTCGGGTCTTTTCGTAGGAGTTGGACCCGAGCCGGTCCGTTGGTGTAGTCGTCCATTGCCGCCATCCCGCCTCCGCGCAGCCGTTCCGCCATGAAGCTGACCCGCTCGCGGAACACCTCGGGGTCAACCGACCCGGACCCCGCGCCCGCGACGATGAGTGAACGCGCCATGTCGGGGTGCGTCAGCCCGAAATTCAGGGCGATGGCACCGCCCATCGAAAGCCCGCCGACGTGGGCTTTCCCGATGCCCAGGCTCACCATGAGGCCATGGAGATCGGAGACCGACTGATCTTGCGTGTACGCGTCGAGCTCTGCAGGGACATCCGAAGGCGGATACCCTCGCGCGTTGTAGGTGATCACCCGATACCGTCTGGAGAAGAACCTGACTTGCGCCTCCCACGACCGATGATCGCCGGCGAATTCGTGGCTCCAGATCAACGGATATCCCTGACCGTGATCCTCATAGTGGATGCCGATCCCGTTTACGTCCGCTCTTGGCATCGTCCGCTCCTTGTATCTCGGATTGGTGTCGCTATGAAGTCAACCACAACTGGGCGACCACGGCAAGCCCTGCCGATCAGCATCGACCTCGCTCCTCGTGCGCTATAATGTTCGGAAGTTCGGCTCGACGGAGTTTCGGAGCGTTTCGCGTGGCAAAAGTTCGCATCCTCTACTGGAAAGAGATACCCGTCCAGGTTCAGGCCGAGGACGAGTCCGGGGTCGTTTCCGCGCCGCTCGACGATCGTTTCCAGCAGGGCGTCGATGCGATCTCGATGCTGGACGACAGCGCCGGAAGCGACGACTACCTAACAGGATGGGAGTGGGGCGAGTTCGAACAGATTGACGGCCTCGCCCGATCGGCCGCCGATAACCTGGCGGATACGATCAATTCGAACTTTCCAACCGACTTCGTTTCCAGGGTAAAAGACCTCCAAGAATCCGACCGACGAAATCCGATTCCAGGGGCGATCGACAACTGGTTCGATGCCCCGCTCCCGCCGCCTACGGGTTGATGAGTCACGATTGTCAATCGACACGTTCGATGGCGATCGCGGTCCGTCCGATACAACCTACATCAAGGAGGAGCGTTCGATGAGCTCCGGCAAAGCACAATCTAACGGCGCATCCATTCTGGATCGTCTCGTTGCGGGCGATCTGCTAATTTCCGATGGCGCCACCGGCACCTACCTCCAAACCCACGGCCTCGAGCCGGGCGGGTGCCCTGAGGAGTTCAACGCCAGCCATCCCGAGGTGGTTCAAGGGATGGCGCGGGCCTACTTCGACGCCGGCTCGGACATGGTGCTCACGAACTCGTTCGGCGGCTCTCGGTTCATGCTGAAGAAGTACGGTCACGGCGACCGCGTTCGCGAGTTCAACTGCTTGGCCGCACAGCATGCCAAGTCGGTCGCGCCCGACGGCCGGTACGTGATCGGCTCGATCGGACCGACCGGCGAGTTCATCGAACCCCTGGGCGCGGTGAGCGAGTCCGAGATGTACGATGCGATGACCGAACAGGCGACTGCGCTCGCGGAGGGCGGCGCCGACGCCATCTTGATCGAAACTCAGATGGCGATCGAGGAAGTGGTTCTAGGCGTCAAGGCGGTCAAAGAGCACACGGATCTCCCCGCGATGGCGACGATGGTGTTCGACATGGGCCCGCGAGGCTTCTTCACGATGATGGGCGTCACTCCGGAACGCGCGGTCGAAGGCCTGCGCGAGGCGGGGGCGGACGTCATCGGCGCCAACTGCGGCAACGGCATCGATCTGATGGTCGACCTCGCACGGCAGATGCGAGCCGCTGACGACGGACTCATGCTGATCCAGTCCAACGCCGGTATGCCGACCCTCATCAAAGGCGAGGTCGTCTACAACGAGTCGCCGGAGTTCATGGCCGAGCGATACGAGACGATGGCGGAACTGGGTGTCAACATTCTCGGCGGATGCTGCGGGACCGGTCCCGATCACATCCGCGAGTTGGCGAAGACGCTGAGAGGCTGATCGCGATGCAAAACATAACCCGGCACGGCAGTGTCGCCAAGATTCTCGACGATCTGGGAGACTGCCTCGAGCTCGTTCCAATGGACTCCCACTTTAACAACGTTTCCGTCGGGTTGTACGTGAAAAACAGCGTATGCACCGTCTGGACATTCAGTCACGCCGAAGGCGCTGTGGATCGGATGCGCGCGATCCGCGACCAGATGGTCGAGCTCGGCGGCGTGTCACCGCTGAAGGACACCAACGACCGATTCGAATTCGCGTGCGGCGTGCTCCATGTCAGACCGTTGAAATTCCTGCTGGCCCAGGCCGTTCGGAGATCGCCTGATTACGCACACCCGACTGGCGACATGAGCATAAAGGATTCGAAGTCCAGCATGGTGTTGCGCGTTGCCAGCGGCGAATCCGATGGACGATGGGTGTACCAGGTTGCTGGCGAAGGCGAGGCGCGAAACCCCGCGGTCCGCCTCCGGATGATCGTAGCTGGGTTTGTTCGCTACGGCGAGATGGAAAAGGTGGGCGAAACGGAGGTCGCATTCGAATGCGGCCAGCGCCACGACGAATTGGTGCGCCTATTGCTGCCGTATTCCCGGAACATCAGCGCGGTCGAGGGCGCCGCGGAAGCCGAATCGCTTCGCGGCCAGATGACCACCAACACCCTTGGCTTCACTCCAACGTAGGAGCCGGTCAAATTCGATGCCCTATAACGAAACACTGTGCGATCCTGATTTAGCAAAGGCGTGGCTTTATATTACGATGGTTTCCAAGCCGTGGTAGGCCTGAGAATGCTGGAATCGCGATAACCAGCGAATGAGAAATGCAAATGCCCACACCAGTTGAAAACTTACACAGCGTGGCTCAACGGATGGACATCCCGCGACTGTCCACCAATGAACTTCTGCAGACGTTCGCGGCGATCCTCGAGGAACTCCGGACTCGGGACATCTCGCGCAGCAGCAATAACCCAGCGGCCGATTACACCGAGTGGCTAGTTTGTTCGAAACTGCGCCTTCGACGACAGCCCAATTCCAACGCAGGGTTCGATGCCATATCGGAAGACGGTACCAAGTTTGAGATCAAAGCCCGTAGGATGACGCCGCACAACTCGTCGGTCCAACTCAGCGCGATCCGAAATCTTGAAGCCAAGCATTTCGACTACCTCGTTGGCGTCGTCTACGAGGCTGATTTTTCGATTCCGTATGCCGCAAGAGTTCCGCACGCGGTCATCAAGCCAAATTCGACATATAGCGAATATGCGAACTCACGTATTTTTCATCTGTCCCCCAAAATTCTTGGGCTTTCGGCTGTTGATTACATCACTGGAGTCTTGGCTAACTGACAACATGATATGACCAGCCACTCCGACCTGGTTTGTTCTGAGATAAGAGAGAAATCCCGCATGGCCTTTCCCGAAACGATGACCCCCCGCGAGCGCGTGCTGGCTGCGCTGGACCGCAAACCGGTCGATCGCACCCCCGTGGCGACGCCGACCAACGTCGCGACGGTCGAGCTCATGGACCTGGTGGATGCACCGTTCCCCGACGCGTGCCGAGATCCGGGTCTGGCTGCTCGTCTCGCCGCGACCGGCTACTACGAACTTGGCTTCGACGCGGTCTCTCCGTATTTCACGATCATCCAGGAGTCCTCGGCCCTCGGATGCGACATGCAGTGGGAAGAGAAGGACAATTGGCCCACGGTGCGGATGCACCAGCCGATCTGGAAGAACTCTCGCGACGTCCACATTCCGCCAGGTTTCTTGGAGCACCCGGACATCATCACGATTACCAGGTCGATCGAGATCTTGCGCCGTGAGCTTGGCGACGAAGTGGCGATCATCGGCAAGACAATGGGCCCTTGGACGCTGGCATACCACGCGTTCGGCGTCGAGAACTTCCTGCTCATGACCATCGACCAACCCGACGAGGTCAGGCGGATCATGCACAAGCTCAAGGAGGTCTCGGTTCTATTCGGCGAGGCGCAGATCGCCGCTGGCGCCGACGCTCTGACCTTTCCCGATCACGCCACCGGCGACCTGGTCAGCGGCGAATACTACAGGCGATTCCTCCAGGATATACACACCGAGATGGCGGAGCGGTTGGCCACCCCGTTGATCTTGCACATCTGCGGCTCGACCCTCGACCGGATGCCATACATCGCACAAACGGGGATGGCATACTTTCACTTTGATTCGAAGAACGATCCACAGGCTGCGATGGATACTGTCGACGGCGGCATCGGTCTGGTCGGCAACATCAACAACCCGTCAACGCTCTACTCACGAGGACCAGCCGAGGTGCGCGAGGAAGTCTTCAAGTGTCTGGACGCCGGTGTCCAGATGATCGCTCCTGAATGCGCCATCCCGCTGGCCACCAAGTTGGAGAACCTGATTGCCATCCCCGAGGCAGTCGCCGAATGGCACGAAGCGCATGGGGTTTGAAGACCGACAACAAGCTCAGCGACCGCCCGAAGGACGAGTCTCATTCTTTAATAATCAATCATCACTGGGTCAGTCCGAAGGTTGATCCCACCTCGACGGGAGCTCTGGCCCTTATGGCGATAAACATAATAGGTGGCATTGTCCAAAACGTGTCATTCTGATCCTTCAAGGGAAGGAGAAGAATCTGGTCGCTAACCACGCAATTTCGCATGAACAACGCCAAACGCTTCTTTTTCTCAGGAGCGCCCATCATGGCGAGAAACGTTGAGCAAAACGTATTGGGTTAATGGCCATAACGGATCAAGCGACGCTGGAGTGTAGGCGACCCTTCGACGGGCTCAGAGCCTGCCCTGAGATTTCCGACGGGGCGATCGGACGGGAACGCGGCTCACCATTGACGGACGCCAGCAGCGCGAGACGCGTTGGGCACAACTTATTCAGTTGATGACCATTCAGGGCCAAGCTGAGTTTGTCCCGCTTCGTTTCGAACATGACAACCGCTGTTCGCAACGTGTCGCGATCCGCACTTGAAGAACCCGGCAACCGTGTCACCGGCGATCATCAAGTTGAGGTCTTTTTCGACCGTCCTTCCTGATATTTCAGAGGGACGATGACACGGTCATGGTCGTCGGACCTATTGAACAGTTGCATTTGAGAAGAGGTATTACGAAATGCCCGTGGTCAACGATGCTCTGGAGAAGGAGCTGGCCCACGTTGCCAACTCCAGAGAACAGGCTCACATTCGTTCTCAGTGGGACGACGCCGACCCGATCTTGCAGGAGATTTCGTACCGGATCATCGTCGGCGACCAGAACGAGATCCATCGGCTCGTCAAACAGGCGCTCGATGAAGGGCACTCCGCGAACACCGTCCTGGATCAAGGCCTCGTTGCGGGCATGTCCATTGTGGGCGTGAAATTCCGCGACAACCTGATCTTCGTGCCCGAAGTGCTCGTCGCGGCCCGCGCGATGAAAGCCGGCATGGTGCACATCGAGCCGATCCTCTCCGAGGCTGGCATCGAGCCGATGGGCACGATCGTGATGGGCACCGTCAAGGGCGACCTCCACGACATCGGCAAGAACCTGTGCATCATGATGCTGCGCGGCGCCGGATTCACCGTCCACGATCTGGGAGTCGACACGCAGCCCGACGAGTTCATCGACGCGGTGATGGAGCACGAGGCCGAGATCCTCGGGATGTCCGCGTTGCTGACCACCACGATGCCGAACATGGGGCGCACCATCGAAGCGATCGAGGAAGCGGGACTGCGCGACGCCGTCAAAGTGATGGTCGGAGGCGCACCGCTCAACCAGGAGTTCGCCGACGATTTCGGCGCGGACGGCTACGGCAAGGATGCCATCTCCTGCGTCGAGCTCGCTCGGCGAATGATCGGCGCGGCGGACGCTGAGGGCGAAGGGTCGGTTCCGATCTTCGGCCCGTGACATGAGACCAGTCCCGATCGCGATGATGCAGGAGTTCACGATTGCCTGAACCCGTCGACAAAGATCAGTACGATGCAAGCCTGGCCAAGCTGCAGGAAATATTCGCCGGGATCAACGACACCGCCAACGAAATCTCGAAGTGGCGGTGTCCGTACAAGAACGTCGAAGATCGCTGCACGGCTGCTTTCGCGTGCCGCAACCAAGACCGCGCCGTTCCGAAAGGCGAACTCGCGGTTTGCACTGGCAGCGACAAGTTGGACTATCGATCCGCCTGGAAGCTGTCCGAGCCAATCGAGTAGCGGCATCATGATCGTGAACACGATTGCCACGCATGCCGGCGCCGAAGAATCTGGGTCTTGGTGTGAACGTGAAGGGTCGGCCTGAAGGCCGAGCCCACCGGCGTGAACGGTACTCTGGCTCTTCTGGCGAAAAACGAAACAAGTGACGCCGACTAATATGTGTCATTGGTGTGAAAACGGCTGCTCGAGGTCGGCCTTATGGCGATGAACAAAATAAGTGGCATTGTCCAAAATGTGTCGTTCTGATCCTTCCGCGCACGGAAGGACGAAGAATCTGGTCGCTGAACACGGCTTGTTGCCTGAGCAACCTCAAACGCTTCTTTTTCTCCGAGCCACCCAGCTGGTAAAAACCGTTGAGAACAGCGTAATGGGTTAATGACCATAACGGCTCGAGCGACTCTTGCGTGCGTGCGACCCTTCGACAGGCTCAGAGCCTGCCCTGAGATTTCCGAAGGGGCGAACGGATGGGTGCGTGGCTCACCATGGACGGATGCCCAGCATCGCGAGGAGCGTTGGCACAACTTATTTAGTTGATGACAATAAGGCCAAGCCCGCCATCCAGCAGGTGCTCTGGCCCTTCAGGGCCAAGCCTAGTTCATGCTTTGATGCGGAGGTGGCAACGGACATGTGTCATTCAGATCCTTCCGCGCGCGGAAGGACGAAGAATCTGGTCGCTGAACACGCACTATTGCCACCGGAAATCCAGAGGCTTCTCCTTCTTCGGATGAATCGGTGCACTGATAATCGTTGAGCCAACCCGTTCAGTCGATGACCTTCAGGCCGGTCCTGGTCCTGCTCAAGCAGTCGGGGAAGTTTCTACTCTCCCAACTCCACCGTCCCGTCATTGCCGTTCACCGTTACCATCTGTCCTTCGCGGATTCGTCTCGTCGCCGATTGCGTCTTGAACACGGCTGGTATCCGGTACTCGCGAGCAACGATCGCCGGGTGCTGAAAGATTTCACCCTCATCCAGGACGATCGCCGACAGCAGCGGGAAGAACGGAGTCCAATCGGGGCCGACGTTGCGTGCGATCAATACGTCGCCCGTGTGCAGCCTTGGCGCGGAAGCTGCGTCTTCCACCAACCTAGCCGGACCGCTCGCGCGACCCCGCGACGCCGCCATGCCGCGGATGACCCCATCATCCTCGAGAGCCGGGACGTCTACCGTCGCCGGAGTGGGGCCGCCGTCAACGGGCTTCCCCAGAGTAGGCGGAGGCGTGACCATGGAGAATCGCGCACGCCTTTCGGATCGTTCGGCCACCAGAGCGCGCAAATCTTCCGGGCCGTGCCCTTCGGCGATTTCACGGAGCTCTTCTAGCCGGACGTGCAAAACGTCCAATGGCTGGTCGATAACGCCGGTCTCGACCAGCGCCAGGCCCATCTCGTGCATCGCGTCGCGCATCTGGCCGACGGTCGACTGCTCCATCAAGTAGTTGTGGTTCTCCATCCGGCGCAGGTCGGATTGGGCACGGACTCGAGTCGTCTCGAACCTCTCTAAGCGTACCGGGTCCCCCGCCAGCTTGCGCCGGATGCGCCTGGTTGCTTGCTGCCGTCGTCTGAGCGCGGCCTTCTCCAATCGCTCCATGTCGCCGATGTCCTGCTCGGCGTAAGACGCTATGAGCTGCAACGGCTTGCGAGGCTCCATCCGCCAGGTCGTGGCCTCGAAATCCACGTTGGAGCCAAACCCCCATCCGGTTCTGAATCCGAATTCTCGGATCAATTTCGCGAAATGTTTGCTGAACTGTTTTGCTACAGGTCGGTCTTTGTTCGCGGGCGCGTCGAGAGCTTCGAATTGGTCGCGTGCGAAAGCCGCGGCCAGTGGCGGGTCTGTTTGCACAATCTTGGCGAGATTGCGTAGCTGCGTCACAAGGCGTGTGGTCATGTTTGGCACCGCATGCAGGAACGCGTCGTTGTCCTCGATGGGCTCGCCGGTAATCTCGTGGAACGCGGACGGCCAATCGAGCCGGTTCGTCATGCCGCTCATGCACCAGTGGAGGTGGCCCATCACGAATCCAGCGGCATCGATCGACGCCTTCAGGTAGGCCTGTCGCGCCGAA
>PVBE012067356.1_pt1 | contig 14606 bp, 12 predicted proteins | sample 1631181 | NCBI WGS metagenome assembly PVBE01 (sample SAMN08397723, study PRJNA350692) | Marine metagenome, whole genome shotgun sequencing project. | isolation source: water | place: Pacific Ocean | collected 2012-04
CGAATACATTAACGCATGACCAAACCCGCTATCTCAAATTAATTCTTGCAACACACGGTCGGTCCATACATTCGGGTCATTAGCAGACTCTTTTGCCTTATGCCGTCTATGTCCGATCCCTCATTAATGAAAAGGAACTTTGGTCTGGCGAACTCATCCGCCAATATCTCGTCGAAGTTCCAGCCTTCTATGATGGTGATGACCCACGCTTCCAAGAGCAAATCTTGATCATGGAACTCTGGTTGAGTGAAGGAGCCAGCCACTACTATGAAGATGCGCCATATGCCTTGGCAGAGACGGCATGGCTGCATGGCTTCAAGCAAGAATGCGGCTGCTCCCCTTGTTCGCAGACGTACCACAATCCTATCATTTCTATGGCTTCAGCAGGAGTTTACCTCTTGTGTGGCGGCGTTCCTGACCTACAAGCGTGGGCGTTAGCGGCAGGAGCAGTCGCCCAGAACTTAATGACTAATGATCTGGTAAACGATACAAATTTGAGCAAGCCAACTAAGCATAAAAGCTGGGCCTCGAATATAAGAAATTCCAACTGTATAAACTACGTAATGTATCGCACGAATCCAGAAATATGCGGTTGCAGCGGCAGCAGTCGCATCATTCGATATTTCTGCTAGATGGGCAACGATTACGATAGCCGCAAATGGAATGAGGTTTTCGATTGCGTTGTAGTGCGCTCGCTTGGCTCTTTCGGCCCAGATGAACCGCTGCTTTTCGTTACCCTGCCATTTAAAAGAGGCAATCAGGCCATCGTTGACCATTGCTGATAAAACGTATGGCACCCACATGAATAATGTAAGGGTTGAGACCCATACCAACATTTCTAGTTCAACAGACGTAGAAGTCACTCCCGTTAAAATTCAAACTGATCGAGGTTAACATGATCTGGAAATTAATTGGAAGTATCGGCGGCAAAGTCCTCGATATTGTAGTGATCTGCCCCTGTTAAGTGGTCCATCCACTGGGATAGATTTATCCCTATAACGAGGAGGATTTCTGTTCACCGCACACACCATTTTCCACGGGGATTAATAGATACTTGGAAAACCGTGATCCATATCTTGCGTGAACATATTCAATCATTTCTCCTAGCGGAACTCGCAATTCCCCCGAATACCATGTTGCAGGAACGCGCCCACTCACAGGACCAAATAATTCAGAAAGTGTTGCAGGTACCTTATATTTAAAAAGATCAAAATTTACCCCCTGCAATTCATCTAACCTTGATCTAGGTCCTGACTGCACCCCCCTAAATTGAAGAGGTATTCAATGTGTGTTCTCGATAGGCAACGTATGTGGCCCCGGCGAGTATCACACCACCGCCGACAAACGTCCAAATTCTTGGCGTTTCCGCGAAGAACATGACACCGAATAAGCTCGCCCAAAGTATTCTGGAAAAATCGAATGGCATGACCAAAGTTACATCGGCCACTTTCATGGCCTCCGTAAACAGCAATTGCCCAACTGTACCCGCCAATGCCAAAGCAATTAGCCAAAGGTATTGTTCTGACGAAGGCCAGCGCCAGAAAAACATCGCGGGAACCAAGGTAAACAGAACAAGAAAAAACAAGCCGTAGATGGTTATCGTGACCGTCGAGTTTGTGCGAGACAGGTTTTTTATAACAACTACCGCTCCCGCCCAGCTGATTGAAGACAATATTGCATAAACCGCCCCAATACCAATGAGATCGGAACCTGGTCGCAAAATGATAAGGACACCAGAAAATCCAATAATCAATCCAACGGAACGGTTGATCCCTATTTTTTCTCTTAGCAGCAGCACTGCTAATAAACAGGAGAAAAGCGGTGAAGTAAAAGTCAATGAAGACAGTTTTGCTAAGGGCATCAATGTCAGTGCCAAAAAGAAAAGCAGCATACCGCCCGTGTGAAATACACTTCGCAAGGCCATACCGCCCATATTATTCGTCTTTAAGGAACCCAGGCCATCGCGAAGTAAAAGTGGCAAAAGCATCCCCAAGCCCATCAGATTTCTGAAAAATGCAATCACAAATGGATGCAAATCAGTCGAAAGGTACCGAACTAATGCAACCATTGCAGTGAGAAACAGTGTGCCGGAAAGCATTAACAGAATGCCACGGATTTTTGGCGAAATACTGGTGACGGAATTGCTCATGTACCATCAATGGTTCAAAGTAATCTTACGTCAAGCACTGCGTAGTTTGGTCCCTTTTGAACTGATCCCGATTAGTCTAGAACGTTCTCGTTGCTGAAGCACCACCAAACGGCAGTACCTAGGGGCCCGGGTGCCCGTTTCGGTAGCCGAATTAGGTCGACGGTTGGTCGGGTAGTGAGGCTCGACCGGGGCGGTTTCTGGGATTAAGGTTTGGGCTGGGTTTGGAACAAAGACTCCACTTCCCCCGCATTCTCTGTCACACTTCTCTTATGAAGAAATATATCCGTTCCGCCCTGGTGGGTATGGCAGCGATTGTTTGCCTGACCGTGACATCGTTCCATCTGGCCGCTGCTGCGGGGGATCCCAGGCCGTCCCTAAAGGATTTTCTGAGCGTCAGCACCGTCAACGAATTGGTAGCCCGTGTTGGCCTTTTATTTGTGCGCTACGTGATTGACCTGACCTATCAGGACACCACCTACGATCCTTACACCAATCGCTCGACAGTCAGCGGAGTTGTTGTCCGGCCAACACTGCCGTGGGACCATGGCCGCCATTGTCAAATTATGGCCGCGCGTCTTTCTGTTTCCGGTGCCGAATTGGGCGATTGGGACCGGCTTACCTCGCGGCTGGAACTTATTGGCGTGACCGCGCCACTCGCTTGCCTGCCTCCGGAAGCGGTAGGAGCGGCGGCAGTAATGGAAATAACTAACATCTCGGCAGACCGAGTGTTTGTCGATATTGACTATCGTATGAGCTCCTCCGCCATGCGAGTTAATGTCCACATGACCCTACCGGACCTTGCTGCTGTCACTGCCAACCTGAATTTTGCCTATGTCGCCATACACGAAGAAGGGGATGAGCCGGTAATTCTGGAACTGCGGCACGCTGCGGTCACATTGGACGATATGGGGTTGTGGAAAAAAACCAAGAAATCCATGCCGCCCGAGATGACCCAGCCGGACACCGCCGCACTGATGGTGGCCCGAGGCTTGACCGAGCTATTCATCGACATGAACCAGCCCCCCGCGCCTAACAAACGGCCGCAACTCGATTTGGCACAGGCGGCATTTGTGCAGTCGGCAGCCGCACAGGTTCAGCGGTTCGTTGCCAAGCCGGGAACTTTTGTGATCGAGACGGCGCTGGAGCAGCCGGTCCGCCTTAATGAACGGACGTTTGACGATCCCAACCGGCTGTTCACAGTGCTAAAGCCGGTGGTGGCGAGCCGCCCAGCCTCACGCCAACAGATCGTGCCGACCAGCATGCTGAAGGCCGCGCTGACGGCACCAGACACTCTGTCCGATCGGGACAAGTTGAGGGTGGGACAAGCGCTGGTCTCCGGTGTAGGCGCACCGCGGGCGCTCACGGAAGGGCAGGCACTGCTGAAGCTGCTGGCCGATGCGGGCAATGGAGAGGCTGCGTTGGCGCTGTCTACCTCCCTGCGTTCAGTTGATCCGGAAGCCGCCTACCGCCTCGCACTCAACGCCGGGGCAAACAGCATGGCTGGCGCATCCGGCATTATGGACCGGCTGGAGCAGGACTTGACAACGCGGAAAATATTGACCCTCCAGGCCAGACGCCTTTCCACAGCGTCAACCATGCCTAGTCCGCAGGATTTCGTACCGTTGACCCAGGTGCGGGCATATGTCCTGGCCCATTTGAGTGGCAATAGCGCAGTCCGCAGCTACGTGAGGGCTTACTATTGGGCATTGCTGGGCAAAGCCGCGGGTGACCAGGCCGCCGCTAGCATGATGGCAGAAATTGAAGCCCGTATGCGCCACCGCGGACCGAAAGCGGCCGCTGCCTGGCAAGCCGTCGCGGAAAAGATCCGAACTGATGCACTCGCACACTGGTTGGCGGCGGACTATCCGACGAAGCTCGCGAGGCAATAGAAATGGATGGCTTGAGCCAACCACCTTCCGCTTGGGCAACTCAGATGATACGACACCGAATCGCCTAGTGACAGAGCACCACGGCCCAGAGGCCCGGGCGCATGTTTTAATAGCCAAATTGCGCTAACCCCCGGTCGGGCCGCTTTGACCGGCAATCGAGGTCCCCCAGATCGGGGCTTGGACCGGGTTTTGCTCAAATCATCTGGTTTCGGGCGGCACACCGCCATCATTGAAAGGAGAGAAAAGATTAAAGAATTATCCGTCAAAAACCGCCGATAATAATAAAAAAAACAGACAAAATTTTTCTATCTCGCTTCAATCAAATCTTTGATTAAGAGTATTTCTTCTTCATGATGAGACACAAGATCTTGCCAACGGGTATCGTCCATACTGTCCAGTCGCCAGGCGATCATGGAAACGACACAGCTATCCACAGGTGCGTCTAAATCCTCACCGGCGACAACGCGTATCATGATACGTGGTGTTAATTGGTCCGGTTGATTGCCGAGGAAATAATAGATCGCTCCAAAATTTTCCTGTTTTTCGATCAGGGTGTATATATCTGAGCCATCACCTGAGTAGCTGCCCTTGACCAGGTTCGGTCCAAGAACCTCTGTCTCTCCCATTCCGAGAGCCCATTTGTCCAATGTACCGGGATCCGATAAATAATCCAGCGCGATATCCGCCGCACAATCAACTCTCACCGATACGATATCAGCATGACCATCATCTGCCAAATTGGTTTCCTTTATTCATTGTCAACGGCCGTCGTCACCAAAATTTGGGCGCCTTCATCGTTGGTGACCGTATAGGCGTGTCCCATATTGCTGTCAAAATACATACTGTCCCCTTCTTCCAATATTGTCGGAACATAGAATTCCGTATGGATGACAACCTTACCCGACAGCACGTATATGAACTCTTCCCCCTCATGAGACCTGAGTCCGCCCGCTTCGTCCAGCGACATCGCTGTAATATGGTTTTTGCTAGGCACCATTTTTTTGTGAGCAAGCTCTGCTCCCAACAGTTCCAGGTCATATCGGTCGGTTCGGCGTATTTCACCCTCATTTTTTCTCGTGATCGTCCGCATGCCTTTGCCAAAAGAGACTGAATCGGCACGAAAGAAAACCGTGATATCGACCTCCAGGACTTTGGACAAGATGTAAAGGTTGTGGGCATTCAAAGAACCGACCCCGTTTTCAGCGCGGGAAAGCGTCGCTTCGGAAACCGCTGACATAGTACTCAGCTTAGCCAAGGTGAGACCTCTGCTTTTCCGGATTTCAGCTAAACGATCGCCGATCCGAAGATCTCTGACGTCCTGTTCCTTTATGGTCAATTTTGCTTTATTTTTCGCCACAAAACTCTCCTATTGTCCAACCCATTTCTTATTCAACCCGAAAAGCTGGACGATCCGTAATCAACATATGGGAAGGTGAATGGGTAATTGTCAAATCCGCTGCAGCCGCCTGAACGGCGTCAACAGCCGTGACGCCGCAGGCCCAGAACATAGCAACTTCATCGTCACTCAATTCCGCTAGTCCAATTTTCTTGATATTTTCGCCTAAATTCTCAATACCCAATACCTCTGGATTGCCAGTATGAACGGGTCCGCCATGGGACAGCGGAAAGCGCCTTGTAATGTCTTGGACGCGTTCAACCTGATCTTCGCGAATACCCCTGAAGGTAACTACCAGATTAGCTTTGAATGGGCCGACGCTTTTGGTTGGCCGTTCGGTGCGATAGGCGGCGCAACTTTCTCCCGTAGCCACATAGCGTAGCCTGATGCCGGCTTCAATCAGTGCTCTCTCGAAGGATAAAGAACAGCCAAGCGCAAATACAATCAGATCGTCCCTCCAAATCTCTCCGATGGAAGTTCGTTCACCTTCATAGTGACCGTTTCGGAAAACCCGGTAGAGGGGCAGATCATATCGAACATCAATGTCCTCACCTAAATCAGGGAGTGCCGGGTCGCCTGGAGAGCCAACGGAGAGAAGGGGACAGGCCTGGGGGTTGTGTTCACAATATTTTTGAAAGTCACCGGTATACTTTGTTGGAAGAATTACGATATTTGCTTGTTCGAATCCCAGTGCTTGTCCTGTCGTTGTCCTTTTAAATTCATTTCGGCGGCAGGCGGCCCGCAGTTCGAACGGATTCTGATAAGGCATAATCATAATTTTAAAATCCCAGTAGATGCGGCAGCCAAAGACTTACGGCCGGAATGTAGGTTACCAGAGCTAAGGCAATAAGACTGACCGCCAAAAACGGCCAAGTTTCCTTCAGGAGTTGCCCTAATCCGCAATCGGCAATGCGCTCTGCCGCGTAGAGACAAACGCCCAGCGGCGGCGTCAATAAGCCAATATTGAGATTCAGAATGACAATGGCGCCGAAATGCACGGGATCAATGCCTGCCGCTTTTGCTGCTTCACTGAGAACCGGGATAAACAAAATTATTGCCGCTGTAGGATCGATGAACATGCCGAGAACCAGCATGATCAGATTGAGAATCAATAGAACGACAGCTGGGTGAACACCTGTGCCCAGAACCAGTCCTTCGACCATGGCCGGTACGTTTTCCATACCCATCACCCAGGTAAATATGGCGCCACAGCCGACAATGATAAGGAGTTGCGCAGAAAAGACGGCAGATTCGTTGAGCACTGAAAAAAATTGCCGAATGGTCATACTGCGATAGAGAAAAAAGGCGATAAGCAAAGCATAAAACGCCGCCAAGCCGCCAGCTTCCGTCGGCGTCATAATGCCGCCGAGAATACCCGCCAGAATGATTAAAGGAATTAAAAGAGGAGGAAGCGCTTGCCTGACAGCTTTTCCTACTGCAGCTGGCGACCTCTCCATCTCTATAGATCCATAGCCCCGTTTTCTGGCTTGAAACCAAACTAGAATCATCTGGCAAACACCGATCAGCAATCCCGGCAGGATACAGGCAGCAAACAATGCGCCGATCGAGATGCTGGTCATTGAACCATAGATAACAACTATCAGCGACGGCGGCACCATGGGTCCGATGATGGACGACGACGCTGTAACCGCCGCAGCGTATGCGGGAGAATATCCGTTCTTGGCCATCGACGGGATAAATACCTTGCCCAGCGCGGCGATGTCGCCGAGGGCAACACCGGTGATGCCGGAAAAAAGGATCGAAGCGCCGATATTGACCTGCGCTAATCCTCCCGGCAACCATCCGAACAACACGTTGGCTAAATGAATGAGTTTATCGGTGATCCGACCCGCGTTTATCAGTTCACCAGCGAGGATAAACAAAGGGATCGCCATTAGGACAAATACGTCAATGCCTTGGAAGATGCGCTCCGGCAGGACAGGCAGAAAAGCCATTTGGCCGCTAGTGGCTAGCCAGATGATCGAGGATATGACCATGGTCCAGGCCACCGGCAAACCGGTGATGAGTAGAAATAGAAACGAAACGATAAACAAACCGAGCGAGAGCATCATCGGCAGCTCTTCCAGGGACGACCCCGCCAACTGCGAATGATGCGAACCAGAAGAAAAAATAGTCCCGTACCAAAGGCAACCGGTAAAGCTGCATAGGGATACATCAAGGGAATTTGCATGCCGTCGCTGGTCTGGCCTTGGGAAAACTCAACGGTTTGAATGGCGGCGATCGTCAATACAACCAACAATATCAAGGTTATAAAATCGAGCAATCGCATCCAAAACCAGCGCCAAACGGGTGTCAAATTATCGGCGATGAAGGTGACGCGGATATGCCCACTGATCAGAACCGAAACAGCGGTCCCCGCCAAAACTGACCAAACCAGAGCGTAGCGCCCGATCTCTTCAGTAAAAAAGGGCGTGAAACCAAAACCGTAACGGAGAAAGACCTGCAGGACGATCAGCGCGAACAGCGTGAATAACGCTGCTGCACCAATCACCCGCAGGAGCCGTTCAACCAAATTGGTCATGGGCTTTTAGCCGTCTGACTATTTGGAAAGTTTTGCAACCTCGGCGACAACTTCGTCCACCAATGAAGGTGTGTCCACATTAGCTTTTAGCCACTTGACGGCAGCCGGCCGAACACGCGCGGCAAACTCGTCTTTCATGGCTTTGGTAAAAGGAATGACGGTAACACCCTTTTCTTTGGCCTTGGCAATATTCTTGCCTTCCGCTGCGCGGGATTCCCGCCGGTTATAGGCAACGGCTTTTGCGCCGGCTTCGGAAACGGCTTTTTTCATGTCAGCCGAAAGGCTGTTATACCATTTGTCATTGATGGCCAGCGGCCCGAAGGAATAAATATGCCCGTCGAGCATCAGGTATTTCTGGACTTCGTAAAGTTTAATCAGGTTGAACACCCAAACCGCATTGTCCTGACCGTCGACGACGCCGGTTTTCAGCGACGTATAAAGTTCTGGGAAAGAAATCGGCGTGGCCGAACCGCCTAAGGTTTTAACAGGAATGCCGAAGATTGGGGCCATAACCCTCATTTTCAAGCCCTTCATATCATCCGGTTTACGGATGGCTTTGCTGGAGCTGTAATGCTTGAAGCCGCCGGATTCCCACCAGCCGAGTACTCGAATGCCGGTTTTTTTGCGAATGTTTTCGGCCATCTCTGTGCCGATCCGGCCATCCAGCAGTTTCCAGGCAGTTTGTTCATTAGGAAACAGATAGGGCATGGAAAGGATTTGAATGTCTTTGTAAATTGAGGCGTAGTTTCCGTCTGACGCATCCGACATCTGGATGATGCCATGCCGGACCTGGTTCAACCGCTCGTTGGGTTTGCCAAGAGCACCACCATAAACGATGTCGACTTTAATTTTGCTCCCTGACGCTTTTTCGACTTCCGATTTAAAAAATTCATACATGCCGTTTACGGGTTCAGCGCCCGGAAAGCCTTTCTTTAGCATCAGACCGACTTTAATTGTTTCGGCTGAAGCCACACTGGTGAATGCAGCTGCCGAAATAACGGCAGAACTTGCAATGATTGTTAGTTTTTTATGCCATTTCATTTTATGTCTCCACAGTTGTTTACGAGTTGTAATACTCAGATAATCGGCCTTTATCGGCTCTTGTTTTAAAATATCGGGCGTTCATGGATCATATCCGTAATCCTTTTTTGCGCCTTCGGGCGATAAATAACCAGCTTCAATATCACGCTGGATCAAAGTACTCTCTCTCTGGTAGGGATGGCCAAGACCGCCGCCGCCCGGCAATTCGACGATAAAGCGTTCTCCTTGCGGAACGGTGTGAACGGATTTGTCAGAGAAGTCTCCACCGGACACCAAATATGCCTTCCCAGGTTTACCGCTAGCGCCACCGCCACGCCCGCGGGGTGGATTGACAATACGGTCCCACGTCGCTGCCGAAACAGTAAAAGGAGCATCTTCGGTATTGCCTACTTCTATCACCTGACCAAGTCCACCCCGGAAGGTGCCAGGACCGCCGCTGTCAGGAGCAAATTCCTTCCGCCAAAACACCAAAGGGGAATCTGTTTCTGTCACCTCGATGGGAATAGCACCTACGCCGCTCGGGAACGCGGTTACGGATAGGCCATCCTTACCGGGGCGGGCGCCGATACCGCCCATGGCGACATTCATCACATTGAACTCCGAGCTATTGCTCACTTCGGTTTTCCCCCCGCCTATATTCGCCATAGGCAGTACCCAGATACTGCCAGCGCTTTCTGCGGGAACCCGGTTTTTCATAGCTTTGGCCAAACAGCCAAAAGCGATATCGGGCAGCATCTGCCCTATCACATGCCGGGCGGTAACCGGGCTGGGGTCTTTTGGGTGAACAGCAGAGCCTTCTTCGGCTTTGATGCGAAAAACCTCCAAAGACCCGTGATTGTTAGGCACAGCGGGCGCGACAATACATTTTAAGCCAAAGCAAGTATAGGCCTCAGTATAACAGAAAGGGGAGTTGATACCGTAAATGGACGCCGTAGACGTCCCGGCGTAATCAACGCAAACCTCATAATCCGAAACCGTCATCTCGGCCTTGATTATTATGGGATGCTCAAAGCCATCCAGTTCCATATCAGTGGGATAGACGCCATTGGGAATTTCTTTGACGGCCTTGATCATCGCCTCTCTGGAATTATCTATGATAAAATTAGCCAGAGACTCGATCGACGAAAGATTGAATTCATCCATCATTTCCCGGAGACGCATTTCACCGGTATCGTTGCTACTGACCAGCGAAAGGATGTCTCCTTTTACCTCCACCGGATTGCGGCTATTGGCTCCCAGCAGTCCTAACAGTTGTTCATTTAGGATCCCCTGATCCCGCAATTTCATGTGGGGTACGCGAACGCCCTCTTCAAAAACAGAAGTTGCCTCAGCCGTAAACCCCCTTCCGCCAACGTCGATGACATGACAGGTCGATGCAAACAAAGCGACCGGTTTGTCTTGATGATAAGCTGGAGAAACCACGACAAAATCAAACAAATGTCCAGTTCCCATCCAAGGATCATTGGTAACGAAAACATCGCCTGGTTTCATAGTTTCGATAGGAAACCTTTCAAGGAAATGATTGACGGCGCGGGCCATGGTGTTGACGTGACCGGGGGTCCCGGTGACGGCCTGGGCCAGCATGTGGCCTTCCAGATCATAGACACCCGCCGACAGATCGCCCGCCTCGCGAACGACCGAACCGAATGCCGTTCGCAGAATGGCTTGTGCCTGCTCCTCAACAACGGCAATAAGCCGGTTCCACATCACTTGTTGATGAATTTTTCCGAGAGCGCTGGCGAACATCAGAGACTATCCTCGGCTGCATGATTATTCATCACGATGTACTTCAGGGCATTAATACAGGCAGAAAATTCCGCCGGGACTATTGTCGAAGTCTCGTCCTCGGTAATTATAGCGGGACCGCTGATTTCGTTCCCCGGTTCTAAATCCATGCGCCAATAGACAGGACAATCGACAAATTCACCGAGCCCGGTGTCATAGACTTGCCGATGTCCGATAGGATCAGGCGCGGTCCCGTCGATGGAGCCATCGGCCCTGTTCGGTTGCGCTTCTTTGGTGGAGACGGTCACGGACCAGGAGACGCTTTGAATATCCATATCATCAATCTTTAAGCCGTAAATGTCTTGGTACATTTTTTCATAGGCGGCGCGAAGTTTCACGGTGTCTTCCTTTGATAGAAGACCATCGGGCAGGGAAATCCGCAGTTCGTGGCCTTGCCCCACGTAGCGCAGTTCAACAAATCTTGTTTCAAATAATTTTTGGCCGGTTAAAACACCATCGTTGACCACCACCCGCGCTTCAGCGCTCATTTCATCCAATAATTTATTGATACGGTCTGAATCAAATTGACGAAAATCAATATTGAGTGATCGAACGACTTCAAAAGAGATTGGTGCCCGCAAAAAACCTATAGCCGACCCGACCCCCGCACCTTTAGGCACTACCACCTTGCCAAGACCCAATTTCTGCGCCAGCCGGCCGGCATGGAGCGGCGCTCCGCCGCCAAAGGCGATCATGGTGTGTCGACCCATAACCTTGCCGCGCTCGATGGCGTGAACCCGTGCGGCATTGGTCATATTTTCTTCGACGATTTCGGCTATACCGGCAGCTGGCCAATGGTCCTGCAAATCGAGCTTTTCCCCTACATTCCGCGCCAAAACAGCCTTTGACTTGTTTCGATCCAAGGATAGTTTGCCTCCGGCAAAATGTTCGGAATCAAGTTTGCCGAGCTCTAAATTGGCATCGGTCACCGTCGCATTATCCCCCCCTAAACCATAGCAGGCAGGACCTGGTTCAGACCCGGCGCTGTCTGGACCGACGGTTATGCGGCCCATGTCATCAACCCGCGCAATAGAGCCGCCTCCGGCTCCAATTTCTACCATTTCAATGACCGGTATGCGCACCGGCAGACCACTGCCCTTCAAATCTCTGTACATACGAGCAACTTCGAAGGAACGCGAACGTTCAGGCTTACCGTTTTCAATCAGACATATTTTCGCCGTCGTGCCCCCCATGTCAAAGGAAAGAACACTCTCCAAACCGCATTCCAAAGCAACCTGGCTAGCCAGAATGGCGCCGCCGGCAGGACCGGATTCGACGAGTCGGATGGGAAATTTCGTAGCATTTTCCAGGGTCGTCAGACCGCCGCCCGACATCATCAAAAACAATGGACAATCCATTTTTCGGTCAGTGAGCATCGTCTGCAAACGATAGAGGTACCTAGACATCAAGGGCCGAATATAGGCATTGGCGCAGGTCGTTGAAAATCGTTCATATTCCCTCATTTCCGGGCAAACGTCGCTGGATATGCAGACAGAAACGTCGGGTAATTCCTCCAATAGAATTGCCCGAACCCTGCGCTCATGATCTGGAAAGGCGTAGGCATGCATCAAGCCTACGGCGATAGCACCAATATTTTGCGATTTCAACTGACGGGCTGATTGTCGGACTTGATCTTCTTCCAAAGCCACCAGAACTTTGCCGCTACCGCTGATTCGCTCTTTGACTGGTAAACGCAGCTCCCGCTGCACCAGGGGGATCGGTTTATCCATAAACACGTCATAATGTTCGAAGCGCTGTTCGAACCCCATTTCAATGATGTCCCGGAAACCTTCCGTGGTCAGAAATGCCGTCTTGGCACCTTTGCGTTCAATTAAAGCGTTAGCGGCGAGGGTCGTGCCGTGGATAAATATGTCGATCTGGCCGGCTGTCAATTCTGCCTCCCTGAGGACAACTTCAACACCGTCGATAACGCCATTCTCGGGCGCTTGAACCGTTGTCAGAACTTTGGCCGTAAAACGTCCCTGAGCGGTATCAAGTACAATGTCTGTAAAAGTTCCGCCGATATCGGCGGCCAGTCGATTGGTGTCTTTAACGCCCATGGTGATCTACTGTTTTTCCCGGGTCTGCTGACTAATTCGGCCTTTATCGGCTCTTGTCCGAATATCATATTTCACTATAATACATATTTGCAAGAAAATTCCAGATTTGATAGAACCATAAACAGGGACGCAGATCAGCCGTGGACCAGAGCGCCTTAAAAAAAACCGATTGCCTGAAGCGGGATGCATCTGATCCCCTCCGAAGTTTCAAAGACCGTTTCGCCTTGCCGCCGTCGGGTTCGATCCATTTTGATGCCAACTCCATCGGAGCCATGCCCAAAAATGCGCCGGAACGGGTTCAGCGATTACTGGAAGAAGGCTGGCGGAAACTAAGCCGGCGGGGCTGGTCGGAGTTGGATTGGCTGGATAAATCGAAGACTATGGGCGACGGTATCTCCCATATCCTGGGTGCCCACCAAGATGATGTCGTTGTCTGCGATAACACAACAATCAACCTGTTCAAAATTCTCAGCTATGCCTGGCGCATCAGGAAAAACGGTTCGGCGATCCTGACAGAAGCGCACAATTTTCCAACGGACATATTCGTTGCTGAAGGTTTTAAAAATCTATTGGATGGCTTTGATGTCGATTGTGATCTGCAATTCGCCGAAACCCGTGAAGACGTACACGATCAATTGGGCGATGACACCGCCGTTCTGTATTTGACTCATACGGATTACCGCTACAGCCAACGCTGGGACATGTCTGAACTCACCAAAAAAGCGCACGAAAAAAACACCCTGGTCATTTGGGATCTGTCTCATTCCGCCGGGGCTTTGGAAATCGATTTGATGGGATGCAATGCCGATTTCGCCGTTGGTTGTGGTTATAAATATCTGTGCGGCGGCCCTGGATCACCAGCCTTTATTTTTATCCATCCCAGCCATCAAAACGCCGCCTGGCCAACCATTGCCGGTTGGCTGGGTCATGCCGACTTCTTCGCTTTCGCCAATACATTTACCCCCAATCCCGGAGTCCAGGTACACAACACCGGATCACCTTCCATCATCGCCAACGAAATCTTCGATTGCGCAGTGGATATTTGGCGTGACGTCAACATCAAGGATGTGGGGACCAAGCATCGCTCCTTAAGCGAAACGGTTATTCAGCTGATTGAACAGGAATGCAGCCATCTTGGCGTCAGCGTTATCTCTCCCAAGAATTATTTTCTGCAAGGCGGCCATATAGCCTTCGAACACGAAGGTGCCGGCGCCTTATGTGAAGCCTTGTTCGAGCACGGTATGATCTGCTCCTTTCGAAAACCGAATTCCATCCGACTGGGGATAAGTCCTCTCTACCATAGCCACGAAGATATGTGGGACGGCATTCAACGCATCAAACAAATTATTTCCAGCGAAGTCTAGCGGAATCCAAGATTCCAGAAAATAACCATTTAAAAAGAGGGTATATCAATGTCTGCAAGACTAGATCGTCCCGTCGCCTATATTGAAGGCATCGGCCAGTCCGTTGTCAAAAAAGTCGACCTACCCAAGGACGTCGATATCCTGAACCTGGCGACCAATGAATCCAGTTTCGGCGCATCTAAAGCTGTTCTGGACGCTATAAGGGAGCAAGCGGAAAAGCCGCACCGCTATCCTGACCCACTCAGCACGGAACTGCGCCATGCCATTGGCCAGCATTTTGATCTGGAAGCCGATCAAATTGTATGTGGTAATGGCTCGGAGGAACTCCTTGATGGTATCGGCAGAATTTACGCCCGACCCGGTGACGAAATACTCTTTTC
>PVBE010782139.1_pt1 | contig 14605 bp, 12 predicted proteins | sample 1631181 | NCBI WGS metagenome assembly PVBE01 (sample SAMN08397723, study PRJNA350692) | Marine metagenome, whole genome shotgun sequencing project. | isolation source: water | place: Pacific Ocean | collected 2012-04
AGGAGTTATCAATGAGAGAAGTAATCCAACGGATAGTCCAGGCAGAATTCCCAAGGAAGAGTAAGTTAGGAAAGATAGCCATGTCCTCACAAAAAACCTATGCAAGATTTTTAATGGGTTATCACGAAAGGTTTGATCAATTAATATTTGATGAAAATGAAAAAAACTAAGGAAACTTCCAAAAACCTAACATCGAAATAAAATACTTCCTTTTTATAATTATTTATTTTAAGATGCTCGAATGAGGTTTGTCACTTATTTCGTTCTGATAATCTCTTTTGTTTTATTACAAAATTGTGCAACCGATCCTAGAGTTGTAGCTGAGCCAGAAATAAAATGTATACCTGAAGAAAAGAGAAGCAAAGGTCAAATAAATTGGTGTAAGTGGTATAAGCGCACTTTTAAAGGCAAACTGTGCAAATTGGATTTGGATTGTCTTAAAGTAAAAAGTCAGAGAACCGAAGAAGAAAATAAAAGATTGGAAGCTGAAAATATAAAACAAGCAATATGTGCTCATTTTTCATACAAACATATTGCTAAATCAAATACATATTTACTTAAAGAACCTAAAGAAGGATCATTACAAGTTGTTAAAATAAAAAAAGGTGCTGAACTATCTTTTATGCAACGAGTCGAAGGTAATCAAAGTTGGATGTTGGTTGCTGACAAAGGATGTGATCAAGGTTATATAAATGAAAAGTTTGTTAGAGGCAGAGATGATGTTGTACAAGAAACAACGGAAGTAGTAACAGTATCAAAAAATGAAGTTATTAGATTAATTTCTCCTAAATGGGCTAAAAAAAATAAACTTATTATCGTTCCTAGCTCAGGATTTTTTGATATTGAGGGAGCTGTTAGTAAATCCGTTGATCAAATTACATTAAATGATGAAGATTTAATAATAGAAAATGATAGAACATTTAGCGAAACACTGCTCATCAAAAATGAAGATTTAGATATCAGAATTGTTGCTTATAAAGATGGAGAACAACTGGGAAAATTAATTTTTAAAATTACAACAAATAATTAATCCTTAAACACATCTTTGATGTGATCTGCTGAAAGTGCATTTCCAAATCCACCTGATATATATCTACCAGCTGAATCACCTGATGCTTTTATACTTTGATATACCCAAGTATTAATTCCCACCAGGTTTCCTGCAATATCGAAGAGAGGTCCTCCAGAACTACCCGATCCCATTGCAGCATCATGGACAATTATTTTATTTGGAGTTTTCAAAGTAACACCTAAATGATTTTTTTTATATTTTTCTAAAGCATTAATATTTCCGTCAGCGGTGTGCCCGATAATTCCAATAGGATTTCCAAGCGCTCTCACAAAATCTGTTTGTTCAAGTTTAGAAAATTTTATTTTTTTCTTTACATATTTTAATTTAGATTTAGTTTTTAAAATACAAATATCAATGTCCTTTGAATAACCTTCTTTATATAATTTTACACGTCCGTGTTTATTTTTAGGATCGAGTAAATTCCATACCTGTATTGTATTTGTAAATCTGTTTTTATCCGAATCATGAAGCACATGACAATTAGTTGCGATATAATGTTCATCAATTGCAACACCAGTGCCAGAACCAAAAGGATCAGTTTCTGTTCCCGCTAAAACGTAATAAGTATATTGTTTTAATTTATCAATGTTTGTTCTCACCGTTGGTTTTCTTTCGTCTTCCGGATCCGTAAGTTTATGTCCTAAAGCAAGTTCTTTCCATTTACCTAAGCAGTCATTATATTTTACTAAACCATATTTTCTTTTTGACGAACAATTTAATTTTATATCTTCTGTCTGATCTTTTCCTAGATCAAAGAAAGTTACATATTTGTGACCATTGTCTATAAATGATTTTCTTACCTCGCGACTGCATAATTTAGGGTTAGATTTATTTTTGCATTGCGCTTTTATCGCGTCTCTATGTCCTTTACTTATTTTTTCATCCGGACTTTCTCCGCAGGAAAACAATAAGAGAAGTACAATTAAGATTAAAGGAGGTGTTTTTAGCATTCTATGAGATGGCATCATTACTTTATAACGGTTATTACAATCCTGCTATTGTCTTCAGCAAAGGTATATCCAAAAGAAAAATGCCGACCAGATTTTACCACTCCTTCTCCGTCCAAGATTTTAGCTAAAGTTAGCCCCGATATAAAGAAAAATCCCGTATACGTTTTTTTTGACGGATCTTTAAGCATGAAGGGTTATGTAGTTAAGCAACCGCCCCAAGATAGCATTTATGTTGATTTGCTAGACCAACTAACTAGTGCAGCAGAAGATTTAGGTAGTGAAACTTTATATCATAAATTTGGAAAAAAAATAAAACCACTTAATGAAAAAGAAGTTGTAAGAATGATGCAAGAAAATGGTTATGATTGTCCGGACTCAGCCGAAAAATGCGAATTAGATAATAAGGAAACTAGATTGGATAAAGTTTTCAAAGCAATTACGGCAGATAAATCTGGCACATATATTGTTACAACGGATTTATTTATGTCTTCAAAGGATCTAGTTGGAACTAAAAAAGCGAGACTTACACAACCTCTAAAAGAAATATTGAAACAGGGAAAATCAATAGGAATACTTGGTGTTATGAATTCGTTTAATGGAATTATATACGACATACCAACCAATGAGGGTGGCGATATAACTTATGCTAACGCAAAAAAAAGACCTTTTTTTGTTTTAATCATTGGTGACGCAAAAAATGTAAATTTTATCAAACAAAGACTAAAACAAGACTCATTAATGGGTAAAGAAGATTTTTATAAATTTTCTTTGATTACTAGCAATGTTATTTCAAAAAATTTGAACTTATCAAACTCTATAAATGAAGAAAGTTTACTAAATATAGATGAGCATAAATTAGAGATCGATGACAACGGTTTACCAATTTTTAGATTTAAAATTTCCCAAAGAAGAAAAATGATAACATTTCAATTTAAAAAAAGTGATATTATTGTTCAGGATTCTAATGGTGTAGCCGAATATAAATTTGATGAAACTTTTTGGAGAATAGATGAAGATTGTAAAAACGATAAAGCTGGATTTAGAAAAGCTAAAATAACTGACTTTAGTGATACCGATCACGAAGGTGAATATCTTAATATAAATATATTTGGGAAAAAAAATGCCGATAAATCAGTAATTGGATTTAAAGGCACTGGATTAAGATGGGGGTATAGATATTTTGTATTAGCAAACATATTTACTGCTAAAAATGGAACTGCTGCAGTAGACGTTTTTTCTGATTGGGATCTTCCAAAAGCTCAAGCACAAACATTTACCAAAACAGAACCAGTGGAATTTAAAACATTAAATTTACTTAGAGTTATTAAAACATTAAATTTTGTTGCTGATGAAGAGTTCAAACCCACTTTATTAGCATCAATAGCTTTGGATTTTGATTTAGAAAAATGAATATAGGACGTGCAATGATGTCTGGGGGCAAGAGTTTAATTGTTTTAGCTCCTTTTGCTATAATTAGCATTTGGTTTATCTTTACACTTTTTTCAGGACCTAGCCCAAGTGGAGCAATAACAAAATTTTTTATAACTGTTGTTGAAGTTGGTGAACTTGAACAGCAAGGAGTCACTTTTTCTGATATTGCCAAAGATCTGTTTACGATGGCTGCTTGGATAAATATATGGTCACTTGCCATAGTTACAATTTTTGCTTTGGGTTGGAGTTTTGGATCGCATTATCTTAACGTAGATGCTCCAGGAAAAGCAAAAATTTATGCAATACATTGGATTATTGTATCAGGTATTTTAATTGGATTGATTTTGATTACTAATATTTACTGTTTAGAATCTACTTATTTTAGAGCATCTCAAGAAGTTACCGGATCTGGGGGCGGTAAAATAACGCTTATACTCACAGTATATTATACTTTAGCATATTATTTATCGGTACTCTTGGGCACTGCAAGATTTGTACGATCATCAGTTTTATTAGCTAACAAACTACCAGGAAATATATGAAAAATTTTATTATTGGAATTGGTGGAACAGGAGCTAAGTGTTTAGAACATCTAGTCTATTGTTGCGGTGCAGGATTGGGACCTAGCCAACTTTGGGCTGGAATAATTGATCAAGACGAAGCGAATGGTAATGTCAACAGAACCAAAATTTTGTTAAGTAAATATATAAATCTTAGGAATAGTCTTAAGGAAGAAGGTAAACACGATTTGGGTAAGGATAGCAACCTACTAAATACGTTAATCATAACAAATCCAGATTCAGTTTGGTTGCCTCTCGGAGGAGCGAATCCATCATTAGGAAAAGTTATAAATTATGACGCTTTAAAAACTGAAGTACAAGGACTTATTGATTGTCTCTACAATAAGGAAGAAAAAAGCCAGAAATTATCCGAAGGTTTTCGCGCAAGACCTAATATTGGCGCAGTTGCAATGTTAGCTACTACATCAAACGAAGATGATCCTTTTTGGGCGCAAATATACAAAGCCGTGGAACTTGCAAAAGGTGGAGAGGAAGTAAGAATATTTTTGGTAAGTTCAATTTTTGGTGGGACAGGTGCTTCTGGGTTCCCAAATATAGCAAGAAGAATAAAATCTATTCAACAAAAATTGCAAGTTACATCCAATTTACATATTGGGGGAGCATTAATGCTGCCTTACTTTACATATGAAGTTCCTGACAAGGATATGGAAAGTGAAATTTATGCAAGACCCGAGGAATTTATGAGACAAACGAAAGGAGCTTTAGAATACTACTCAAGATTGTTCAAACATAATAAAATATTTGATCAAGTCTATATAGCTGGATGGGACCCGCTATCAAAGATAACTAATTTTAAAATGGGAGGGAATTTGCAAAATAACCCACCTTTTTTCCCAGAATTATATGGGGCTTTAGGAGCTTTAAAATTTTTTAACAAAGATAATAAGATAAGTGAAAATCAAGAAGTGCTTCATATAGGAAAAAATCCAACTAACGATGTTGTTTGGAGTGATATTCCTGATGTTTCAGATGAATTAAATTCTAAAGAATCCATAGCACAATTAATACGTTTTGCATTTTCATATAATTGGATGTACGGACCCGCTCTTACTGGTAGCTGGACTAAGATAAAAAAATATGCAAATGAAAATTGGTTTAAGCGTTTAGTTTATAAACAAACTGAAATTGGGCACGAAAATAATCAAGAAATCATTTCTTTAATGAAGGAATTTTGTCAAGATATTTTAGTTTGGATTGCAGATATATGCCGATCGACAGCCGCTCATACAGATCAAAAAGTAGACCTTATATCCTCAGATTTCTTTTCAGAATATAAACCAAAAGCCTCTGAAAATAGAGTGATTCTCAAAGAAAAGTTGAACGCATCAGAGAAAAGTCAATTTAAGGAAATAATAACAGATAGTAGTAATTTTAAACTTTTAAATGTGATGAGTAATGTTTGTTATAATAAAAGTATTAAAGGTCAAAGAGGGCTTGGAGTCTTTATGGATACCCTGTTTAGATCATGTAAGAAATAATTATGGTTAAAAAAGTATTACCACCATTGAATGAACAAAACCAGGTTCCAAATATAGCTTCTTCTGGCGAATGGAAAAGTGAAGATTCTACTTTTTTAGAAAAGTTGAGCAAAGGATTAAAGATTGGTGGAGAAGATATTGTTTCCGCTGCGGACATTGTATCTGTTCCCGATGTTTGGGCTCGTGTGCTTATTGTTAGAAATGGATTAATAGACGATGAAAAATCTATTGTAAATGAATGGAGAGGAACTTTAGCTCTTTTAGGCCTGGCACCTTATTATCAGCACGTTTATAAACTTACTTCCTCTATAGTAAACTTAACTGATATTCGAAAAAATCCTTTTACTACCAACAAACCACCTGATGATGCAGAGTATGATCATATTGGAAATATATTATTCGATGTCAAACCTCTCGACACAATGGCCCAAACCCAAGATTGGAATGTGATCGGGGTTTTAAATTTCAATGACAAACCGATTGCGGTAGTTAATCCTTACACAATGCTTGCTGCTGGTAGGGATTATACTGGAGTACCAAAAATTAGGCAATTGCCATGGTACGAAGATGGTTTTTTAATTGATCCATGCAATGCAAAAGATATGCGTAATGAACAGTATTTAGTTCTATCACATTACATTGAGTCATTAATCGCTAATATCCAAAATATAGATGTATCAAACCTTGAATTATTTAATTGTATCATGGGAAGGTTACGAGAGTTTAAACAAGATTGTAATGCAAAAGTTGCTGGAGCATCTTTTAATAATTGGGTTACTGTTCGACAACCTTTAAATTTGCCAGCGCAACCCGTCTACGATAAATTAGCTCAAGTTTATCAAGGAGTTTCCGATGAAAGAGCAAAATTTGATTGTGGTTTAGAAACAAGATCAGAATTTTCAGATTATATCAATGGAGCTATTTTTTCTGATTTTAAGGTTGCGCAATCTGCTGGCAAAACATTATCCGACATAAGAATTTGGAAGAATTATTCTTTAAATTCATTAAAGCAAGATCCCGATTTGGAAAAGGATCTGAAAAGACAATGTGAGCAGGAAGGTTATCTTTATTTGACCCCCGAAACCATTTTTACGGAAAAATTAGTAATATTCGCGGGAGAGACTAGACAATTAAAAGAACACGGTAAAGAAGGTGATCAGTATGCTTATCCCATAAACAGCGCAATGTTGATGTTTATAGATCCAAAAACGTTATCATCGAATTGTACACTTTCAGCAGAAGGAGATAATTATAAAGTTACATTATATTTGGAGTTAAAAAGTGACACAGGTTCAGTCACCAATTATGCATTACAAAAGATATACAGAGCCAAAAATGTTGTAAAAAACAGAACGGTACCATTAAGCTTTAGTGTATGGCCTGATATCAAGACAGATAGTTGGAACCAATATTATTTTTTCTATGATGGAAATTTGCAGGTTAATGTTCTTCCTAAAAATATTTTTGCAGTAAAAGATATCCGTAAAAAGCTTGAAACTTTGGGAACTCCCGAGAGAGTTAAATTTGTTGATGGCATGATTGATTCTCATCAAATCATTGGTGACGAGGTTCCCATTCAACAGACTGCTGCAATTACTGAGTTGAGAGCGCTTGAATCGTCACCCGAAGCTGTTTTATGCAATATTGCAACTCAACAAGGAGGTCGGGCTTTTGTAGACCATTCCAAGAGAATAAATGTCGGATTGATATTATTTCCCGAACCACAACCAATACAGGATACATCAAATCAATGGTCTGTCGGAATTGATTTTGGAACGACTAATACATGCGTTTATTTAAAGGAAAACAAAGATCAACCTAAACAATTAAATTTTAAAAATAGAATAAATTCACCTTACGAACCTGGTACGGAAGAAGAGGAAAAAGAAGAAGTAATGCAGGCGCACAAAGAATTTGTACCAAGTAGATTGATTAACGTTCCGTTCATGACCATTTTAAGGGAAAGAACTTTTAGAGAGGCTACTGCTGAGAGTTTGCCCTTTAGAAGCAACTTTATTTATTTTGTAGATCAAGTGTTGTACGCCATCGAAGATTTACCTGATGATAGAAGACCATTAAAATTTAATTTAAAATGGGATGAAGCTGAACAAAGCAGAGTTAAAGTCCAGTATTTTTTATCGCAACTAATTTTACAATCTTGCGTTGAAGCTGCAGCTAATGGAATAAAACCTGAAAATTTGTCCTTTCATTTTTCACATCCAGAAGCTTATGAAGAAGGTCAATTTAGGGCTTTTAGAAGACAGGCAAGAAGGTCGATCGAAGTGGGTTTAAATGAAGAAAATACTAATGTCTTGAAGAAAACAACCTTCAGAACTGAAAGTATATCAAGTGCCTTATATTTTGCTGAAGGGCAAAAAGTTGCATTTGTTTCGAATATTGTTACGATTGATATCGGTGGCGGAACATCCGACTTATCCATTTGGCAAAATCTAAATCTTATTTGGAGAAATTCCTTCAGACTAGCTGGAAAGGATGTATTGATAGATTATTTAACCAATAATCTTACACTAATAAAAGAAATTAGTGGAAATGATGAATTGTTATTACAGAGTTACGGCAATTTACAAAAAATTAGATCAAATAAATCTAAATTAGCAAATGGAATAGAGTTATTGGTAAATAGCCCACAATTTGGCAAAACTTTCTCAAATAAATTTTTTATAGTTGCTGGAAAAGAAAAAGGTAAAGAGCTAAAAAATCTTTCTGAATTGGCATTATCCGGAATTTTGTTTTATGTCAGCCAGGTTATAAATCATTTAGTTGAAAAAGAAAAATTTAAAAAGGATTTAGATAAAACTTTAAAAATATGTTTAGGCGGAAAAGCAAGTACACTTTATAAAATCGTATTTGAAGATGTTGAGGCTCAAGAAAGCCTGTCCAAAATGGTTGAAAAAGCAACCAAAGGTCTTTTCAAATCTGTTTCAATCGAATTTACACAAATACCAAAACACGAAGTTTCATTTGGTTTGTTAGTAACTGCCGAGGGAGCTAAAGATCTTAATATAAAAGAAAGGTCATTTGAAACCGTTTTAGGAGAGTCGGTTATGGCAGGAAAAAGTAAAAAAGACATTTTATCTGATCTTAATCCCGAAAAAGAGTGGAGATTGAAAGATTTAACGCAGGTGCAAAATTTTATTAAATCTTTACAAGCCTACTCCAAAATATCAGTTAAGCTTTCTCAAAAATTTTTAGACGATTTAGAGGGTAAAATAAATACTTCATTAAGAGACGCGCAAATAAAAGCACTTAATATACAAAAAAGTCAGCAATCAGTTGAAGCAGATGCATCGATGGTTGAAATACAAAAAACGACCTCAATTATAGAGCCTATTTTTATTCAAGGAATAAAAGAAATTATTCACGAAATTACTTCAGGCAAAATTAAATTAAAATGAGTGATTTAGTCAAAGGTTTAATCGCAATTTTGTTTTTAATAATTGCTTCAGAGAGATTTTCTTACGCCAAGCATGATGTTGAAGAAATTGATAAAAATTATTTTAGAATAGAAGATATTCCTTACGAAGGTAAAAAAAGCAAAGTATCGGCAATACGACAAGATATTGCCAATGAAAAATGTATATCGAAAGGAAAAGTTGAAGCAATACCTGATCCAAAAGATAAAGATAATCTAAAAAAAAATAAAAAAGGTCAAAGTATGTTTAAAGTTAGCTTCCCTCACGATAAAAAGAAAGATGTTTCAAAAATTGATTTTTCAATAATTAAAAAGAAAATAATTATTAATAAGAAAGTTAAAGATGTTTTGAGTAAATACTTTTGTTTAGGAATGAGAGATAGGGCCACATTTTTTGCTTTAACTAAATTTAACAATAAATCAATATTAACAGAAGAATTGTACAATAAAGGAATTGAATTACCTAAAAGAAATTCAATTACTATCCAGCTTCCTTTAATAGGACTTAAAACTCCACTCTTAGAAGAAATGAAAAAAGATGCGGTGGAGGAAAAACCAAAGAAAAAGAAAGTTGAAAAATTTAAAGAGGATTTACGAGATGATTTGTTACGAGCTTCGAAAGATAAATTGGCTACTTTTGATACCATTATTGCTGAAATCAAAGGATCTTTTAATAGTGCAGAAGGAAAATTTATACAGCTTGAATCAGATTATAAGACAGCAAAAAATTCAGTGGAAAATACCATCGCAGATACATTCAACAGAAATGTTGGTGATATTAAAAGTAAACTTCAAGATCTTAGAGCTTTAGACAAAGAGTTTAATGATACGCAAATTAAAAGTATTAAAACTATATTAAAAAAGCAGGAAGAAAAGATTTCTGGTTTAGAAAAAACAAAAGCTTACCAAAAAATAGAAAATTTAAAAGTTAAGTTTGAAAACGCTAGTAAAAATAAAGACTTAGAACGCAAAAAAGGGAGATATTATTCTGTAGAAAATATTGAGAACATGGGGTCAGTTAATATTGATGCTATATCGGACAATATAAAAAGAGCAGTAAAATCAATTGAAATCTTTGATAGAGAAGTAAAAAAAATTGCTAATTTAAGCAAAGTAATTGACGATTTAGATACGGGTGCTAGCGAAAAAGGACTTTTGGATTTAATAATTAAATTTGCAATATACATTGCCATTTTTGTTTTTGTTGTGGCAGTGGTTGTATTTATTTATTTACAGAATCGTAAAATTAAAAAATTAAGCAAAATGTCTCAAAGTGCTCAAATGAAATTTACTGATATGGAAGATAAAATAAGATCTACCAGTGAAAAAATTCAATCTTCAAAACAAACTAGAAGAGCTGAGTCGCCAGATCTGTATACTCAACCTGTCGAGACTCCTAAAAGTCCTCAAGAAATAAAAATAGAAAAATTAAACGACCTTACAAGAGATTATCAGGAAACTTTGAATAATCCTCCAAAAATTGCTGGGTTTAAACAAAAATGGAATGGCTTAGCGTTAAGTAGAAAAGAAAGGCAAGAAGGTAGCAAGACCGTACTTGTGAGTTCAGGAAGAGCCTTTGAAAAATCTGAAATATGGTGTGTGAGTTTTGATGATAAAATTTTTGCCTTTCCAGGTTCAAGCGTTAAATCAAATATGGCTATATATATGAATTTAGATTTTGCAAAAGCTCAAACGGATTTTAAAGGAGTATTTAATATTTCTGAGGGATCAAATTATTCTGTAGAGCCGTGTGGATTAAGAAAAGGAGGGGCAGGATATGTGGTTGAAAGACCAGGTAAAATTCAATTTCCTAGGTAGACATGATATATAAATTTATTGATGATAGCGGATCTGTAATTACAGTAAATTCACTTTCTCAACTTCAGGCTTTAATAGAAAGCCAAACCATAAAGAAAAACACTAAAGTAAAAGCTGGACTAAGAGGAAAATGGGGAAAAGCAGAGGATTTACCTGATTTAAAATTTGAGGAAGAAAAGAAGGAGGAATCAGAAAAAGAAATAGAAGATATAGAATCTTATGTTACACGTGAATCAACTCCTCCACCAAAAAAAGAGGAAATTAAAAAAACAGAAAAACATAAAGTTATAACTGAAAAACCAATTGAAAATGAAGAAATTATAAAGAGTGCTGAAGTCACAAAGCAGCCTGAAGTCCCGGATGCGGGTCAAGTCACAGAAAGCATCAATAATGAAAAAGAAATAGCTAGTCCTGCTTATGTAGATCTAAAGGCTAGTGATCAAAAGCAGAATCTACATATTGAGACAAACAAACATTCAGCTTCCTTTTTTAAAAAGTTATTGAAAGGAAAATTTTCATTAAAATTAAGTTTTTGGGGATTTTACTTGCTTCCAAATTTGATTTTTTCAATTTTTTTATTATTTATCTTACTGCCCGTTGCTTTAGAGCCAAATGCCAAATTACAAGTTGTTTTATTTTATTATGTAATAACTATTATTGTAATAATTTATTTAATAATGTCTTTAATAGGCACATGGAAAAGCGCAAACCACTATAGAAATTTTAAAAAAATTGACAACAAACCCTATGGATTAGGAATCGTTGCTCAAATATTCGTTTGTGCGGATATTTTATTAAAAATAATTGGATTAGTAAGTCAATATGGATAAATTTAAAAAATGAAACCTTTACCAGTAAAAAAAATTATTTCAAAGTCTTTTAGCATATTTGTAAAAGATTTTAATAATTTCATTAATATTGTGATCGTTCCTTTTGTTATTATTTTGCCATTTTATCTATACACCATCTATTACGACGATCTCATTTTAAATTTGTTTGAAAAGGAAGGTTTTGTATCATACTTGCGTGGATCTCCAAGAACCAAAATAATCAATTTTCTGTTAATATTTCCAATCACTTCATGTTTTATGGCGAGTTGGCATCGATATGTTTTTTTTAATGGAAAGAAACCTTGGACATATATACCTCTAGATCTTTCTGGTTATTCAATTAAATTTATTTGGAAAGCTATTTTAGTTGGACTTATTTTTATTGTTCCAACTTATGCATTTTTTTTTCTTATTGGATATTTTGGATTATTTACAAACGTGCCAATTATAATTTTGGCAGTAGTGATTTATATTATTGTAGGAATAATTTATTTTGTTAGAATTTCAATAATTTTTCCAGCTACGGCTATGGAAAAAGAGAATACAATTAAAAAAATTTTTCAATTAACCAAAAATAATTTTTGGAGAATGTTTTTAATTTATATATCAGCTATTTTATTTTTTTTATTATTCGCAATTATTTTATTTATATACGAAATTTATTTGCCTACAGAGGGCAATCTTATGAGAACTATGATGATAGGAATAGTCGAAGTTATTTATGTATTTTTTATGTATGCATATTTGGCTTCATGCGCATCTCAAATTTATAAGCATTTAATAGACGATTGATCAATATTTATGAAAAAAGAAAAATTATATCTAATTATTATAATTATTTTTTCAGCATTATTTAGCTGTGGAGTTATTTTATATGCAAATATTAATTATCCCACTCTAACAAAGTCTTTATTATCAAGAGTTGCTTCTTTTGGTCCACTTTGGATTATAGAATCAAAAACATCAATAAATTTGTCTAGCGTAAAATCGGCAACAAGTGGAAATTCGATTCAAGAAAAATCAAATAATCTACCAACAAAACTCTTTGGTATTAAAATTTTAGATAATGCAGAAAAATATTTGAATGTAAATTCTAAGGGTGAAGAAAAGAACTATGGCGGAAAGCTAAAACATACTTGGTATAAAGATAAAGATATCAAAAAATTAATAACCGATACTTTTTTTGACAAATATCTTATTGCATCTGTAGATAAGGATATTGCTGTTATTCAGGGCCAATATAATATTACTGGTTATTTAACACAAAAAGATTTTAAAGAAAGGTGCGTTGATAGAAGAGAAAAATTTTTTACTGATTTCACAAATGAACACAATATAAATCGCAATAAATTCAATAGAAAATATTACAAAGGTAAAACAAAAAAAAATAGAGTATTTTATGTTGATAGAATTTCAGCAGATTACGAGCTGAATAATATTGATCTAAGATTATATTTATCATGCAATTATGGATTTAGATTAACGTCTGGATTTGAAAATATTATTACAACATTTGTTTTAAGACTTGGCACAATTAGATCTGGTGCTGCTGTTGAAAAATATTCAAATTATATGTCAACATCAAATTTTAATGAAACTTTCTTAAAAAATATTAAATTAGATAAATGAAAACATCTTCCACTTACCGTTTTGGCTCTTCTTTAGAAAAATAAATATAAATTACAAAAAATGAAAAAACTTTTAGGGATCTTGGTTCTGGGTTTGTTGTTAGCTGATCATTCAAAGGCTGAACCAGGATATTTCTGTATATGGACTGGCACTGGTGATTATACTGATAAAAAATGGTTCACTCACAGTTCAGATCATAAAAATTATATAAAATTTTATGGAGGTGCAAAAGATTGTAGGGAAAGAGCTTTATTTGTAGTTACCGAGAGTCAAAACAAGAAATTATATAAAAGACTTCTATCGAATTTTAAAAGTACACACTCTGTTCATCCAGCAAAAAAACTTCGTAAAAAATTATTTGCACTCATTTCAGAACAAACTCCAAAAAATACAGTTGAAATAAAAGAGGTTGTTAAAGAAACAATAAAACCAAAAAAAGTTGAAAAAAAAACCACAACTTCAAATATTTCACCAGAACTTAAACTTATTGAAGATATGTATAAATCTGGTGCACTCACAAAAAAAGAATATGAGGAAGCTAAAAATAGAGCTTTAAAATAAAATGAATAATGTGATAATATTTTAAGTTATGAAGAAGTTATTTTGTATCATAAGCTTATTTACGCTCTTAACGCTTTTAAATGGATGTTGGGAATCTGTAGCAACGGGCGCTCTAGAAGGGGCAATTGAACAACAAGAAAGAACAAATAGAATTAGATCAGCTGCAAATGTAGTTGGATTTAATCAAGCTGAATTTAAAAATTTAGAAAGTAAAATGGATAGAGTAGAGAGCTGTGTAGATACTGTTGAAAGAGATCCTAAATATTATCCGCTAGATTTAAAACATCCCAATAAGCCAACTTACAAAAATCTACAAGATCCATCCTATATAACAAATGAAGAAAGAAAAATTTTAGCATGGTATATTGGGGCCTCCGAAGTTTGCTACGATTTATTTAGATATGATACATACCAATCCCCTTTGGTAGCGGAATTTCAAATGATCATTGATAGAGCTTTTTTAGAAGGTTTTTCATGGTACGCAGAACTCGATAATGGTGAAATAACTTGGGGAAAGCTTAATCGGGAAAGAGAAAGATTTGTGGCTCGATTAGAATACAGAATGGAAATGTGGAAAAATAAAGTTTTGTCAAAGACAGCTGAAATTGCAAATATAGTTGCTTTACAAGAAGAGCAAATTTTTATTCGTAGACAACGTGAAGCATACAAAAAAGAATTCAAAAAAAATAGAGTTGAACTACAAAGAATGAAGAACGAGAATCGTAGATTGCAAAACCAAAAAAGACATCTTACAAGGTGCTCAAGATATCCAGGAACATATACGAACTGTCCTAACTGAAGTAATATCAAGCACCCCGAAAC
>PVBE010408922.1_pt1 | contig 14604 bp, 11 predicted proteins | sample 1631181 | NCBI WGS metagenome assembly PVBE01 (sample SAMN08397723, study PRJNA350692) | Marine metagenome, whole genome shotgun sequencing project. | isolation source: water | place: Pacific Ocean | collected 2012-04
AGTGCATCAACATCGGCAAAAGGCTGGCGGGACAACTACTGTGATGGAACGGCCGGACACATCCACGGGTTCGTCTGTCAGCAACCCTTATAGTTCGGGCATGCAAATCCATCGGCTCCTGCGTCAGCAGAGGGCGATGATCTGGGTCTGAGCTTCCTTCTTGCCCCAGGGCCGAGCGCGAGGGCCACATGAGAGTCTCAGAGCGTGGGCGATGATCTGGGTCTGAGCTTCATTTTTGCTATCCCCTGCCCCTACGCGGCCATCAACCACAAGGCCAAGGTCCTGGCCTCACTGCTCGACCGCCACCTGAACGACCGCCCCTCCGTGCACGCCGCGGTCTTCACGAACAACGTCACAGAGGTGAAGCTGGAGGGCGGCCGCCCGCCGTGGCTGATGCTCGAGGACGACTCTGCCGCAATCCCCAATGACTGGCGTATCCTCCGCTCAGGAGACGACATGTCCAAGATTCTTCGGCCCACATTTCTCTTTCTCGCACTGGGGCTAGGCCTGGCCTGTGGGCTCGGCGAGGAGCTGGAGAACTTCAGCGTGGAGCCCGTCGCTCCCGAGAACCCCGAGTACGTGGGGCACTGGCACAGCGACACCGGGGTGGACCTGGTGATCTCCGACAACGGGATGCTGAACTACGAGAACACCTCGGGTGGCATGAGCAAGACCCTGGAGATGCCGATCCAGTCCTGGACCGAGACCGGCTTCGAGGCGGGCATCGGGGTGGTGAACACGCCCTTCGTGGTGTCCAGTCCGCCGGAGCAGCAGGACGACGGGAGCTGGCAGATGACCGTGGACGGGGTGGTCCTGACCCGTATCGAGTGAGGGATCGCCCGGAGGCCTGAGGGGTCGCCCAACTGTTTCAGCTTGTCGCAGGTTGACCGGTGCCCCTGTGCCCCCCCCGGTCTCGTCGCTACCGTTTCTCCAGTAGGAGATCTTCATGCTTCAGGTTCTGCTTCTTCTTGCCTGCAACCGCGACGTGGCGGTGGTGATCGACTCGAGCGGGGGAGTGGTCGAGCATCCCGACGGAGCCTGGGTGGAGCTTCCGCCCGGGGCTCTGGCGGAGCCCACTGAAATCACCATCACACGCCTCGACCCAGCGACTCTGGATCTCCCGGATCACGTGGTCGCGACCTCGCCGTTCTACGACTTTGGTCCCGACGGACAGGAGTTCCTTGAACCCGTCGAGATCGGACTACCTCTTCACGACGGGGCGCTCGCGGAGGGAGGAGCGCCGCTGATGTGGTTCTACGACGATGAGCTAGAGCTGTGGCGGATCGTGCACGCCTTCGAGGATCTCGAGCACTGGAGCGGTGGGAATGACCAGGACTCCATTTGGGCTTCGTCGCTCCACTTCACGCCCATCGGTAGTTGGATTGAGGAACTCGGTGTCCCCTTTACGGTCGTCTCTGCAAACGGAATTTCGGTCGAGATGACCGAACCGTCCAACTGCACAGAGCAGGTTCGGGCAGGCATGGGTGGGGCTGTGGAGGGCATCGTCTTGCACAGCACGGACGGTGGGACGAACACCGCGCGCATGGCCTGTTACCTCGCGGACAGGGGTTCCTACGAGGTGGAGTGCACTGCGGATGCCGAGTGTGCCGCGAACAATTGGGGCACCTGCTCGGTCACGCTCCCGGCGCCGGTGAGTCGGAACACCTGTTCGAACGGTCCTTCGGTGGGCGCTCACTACCTCATTGGTCGGGATGGAGTGATCGTTCGCATCGTCGATCCGGGCGACCGCATCGCCCATGCTGGGGGGCGTCTGGACTGCACGACCACCACCGATCGGCTGAACGACGTCACGATCGGCATCGAACTTCTAGGACGCCAGCCCGGGGTGGACGAGCCCTATCCTGGAGCCCAGATGGCCGCGCTTCAGCGCCTCACGGCCTACCTGGTCGACGAATACGGAGTGAGGCCTGTCACCTGGCCTCGTGTGGCGAACGACGTCACGGGCGCTGCTACGCCGAACACCTTCAATGCACACACCGAGCGGGTGCTGACCCACGAAGAGGTGGATGGCTGCACGCCAAACCGTACGGATCCGGCCGGGGACTGGCGTGATGGGGCGTTCTGGACAGCCATGCAGGAGGATCCAGGAGGTCAGATCCTGACTCCGGGAGGCGATGCTCAGGGTCTCCACGTGCCGGGCCACGCGGGAGACATCACCTTGATGGAGGATGGGAACGCCGTGGTGCTCGCCGAGATCTCCGCCCACCTGGAGGTGGCTGCTGGAGATACCGAGACCCTGGCGGGTGGAGCCCACGCGTACGACGATGTCATCGTGGACGGGACGCTCCTGCTCACCGGTGACGTCGTGCTGAACGTCAAGGGCACCTTCTTCGTCTCGGAAGACGGCCTCATCCAGGGTCCTGGACACGACCTGGAGATCCAGGCGGACGGCCTGGCGCTGGTGTCCGGGATCATCGACCTGTCCGGTACCCATGGCTACACGCCGTTGGACAGCGACAGCTACGGCGACGACATCGACGCGTGCTGGTACGACATCGATCCGACCGTCGAAGGCCCGGGAGGGGACGGCGGGTCCTTCACCCTGGTCACGCGGGCGGGTCCCCTGTTCGTTCCCACACTGGTCGCTCTGGGCGGCGACGCCAGTCACCACGACGAGCGCATCCTGGACATCGACGGCGGTGCGGGAGGCATCGTGACCATCGTCGGGGAAGACAGCGAAGTGCGCTTTGGCGGCGACGAGCCGTGGCCCGGGGTCTGGACCCAGAGCACCCGAGGGAAGACCTGGCGCCCGGCGGGCTGCCAGATGGACGGCAAGCTCGACACGGCGATTCAGCTGAACCGCCCCACCATGGTGCGAGGCGCCATCACCGCCGGAGGCACCGGCCCGAAGGCCTATGTCGGGGCGGGCGATGCGGCGGTGTGGGGAGACGGCGGGGACGGGGGCGCCGGGGGCGACGTCACCATCACCGGGGGTGCTGGGCGGCTGGTGTTCAACGTGTGGACGGTCTTTACGGGTACCGCGACGAACCGGCTCTTCGCTGAACCCTTCCTGGGTTCCCAGGGCCTGCTGCTGGCCTACACCGGCTCGCTGGGCGGCAACGGCGCTTCGGGGAGCTCCTGGGATGGGGGCTGGGGTGGAAAGGGTGGCGATGCAGGCCACGTGACCATCGCCGGCACCAGCACCACGACGGTCTCCGGCGGCACCCAGGACGTGCCGGTCTGGGACAACGAGAACGGAAGCCACCTCGACCCGGGCTTCGACGAGCCGACCCAGGTCGGCGGAGTCCTGGAGTGGTGGCACAGCGGAAGTGGTGGCACCGAGTTGATGGTCTGCGCGGTCGGCGGCTCCGGGGGAACCCCTGGAGGCTCCACCTCGGATCACCCCGGCTGGATGGGCTTCAATGGGGCCAACGGCACCGTCTCGGTCAGCCTCGCCGCTCCTTAGACCTCCGGACGACCCTGAGGCCTCTTTTTGTGCCTTCCGTGGGACGCCTGGCTAGGCCAACTCTCAGGTCTCCGGGTCATAGCGGCCCAGCAACTCGCCCAGCCTGTCCAGGCTGAAGGGCTTGCAGAGGTGCTCGCTCATCCCGGCCCGGCTGCAGGCAGCCTTGTGTTCGGGGGACTGGTGTGCGGAGATGGCCACGATCGTCGGCCCCTGCTCTCCGGTGTACGCCAGGACCCGTTGAGCGGTCTGCAGCCCGTCCAAGACCGGCATCTCGCAGTCCATCAGGATCAGGTCAAAGCTGGAACTCTTCACCGCCTCCAGGGCCTCACCACCGCTGGATGCTTCGGTGACACGCCATCCGAAGAGGCGGGCCATGTCCGCGGTCATCTCTCTCGCACCCTGGTAGTCATCCACGATCAGGAGAGAACCGGGCATGGGTCACGCTGGGGGAAGGTGCGAGAGTGAACTTCACGGTTGTCCCTGAGTTCACTTCGGACTCTATCCAAATCCGTCCCCCGTGGCGTTCGACAATCCGCTTCACCAGCACCATCCCCAGGCCGGTGCCCCGGTCGTTCAGCTTCATGTGGTCGGCTCGACCAAAGGGGGCGAAGATGCGATCCAGGTCGGCGGCGGGGATTCCAACGCCCTCGTCCCTGACGAAGACCACCGGGTTGGTGCCCGCCGCTTCGTCCAGGCCGATCTCGATCGGCACGAGGGGGCCCGTGGTGTAGGCGATGGCATTGCCCACCAGGTTGCGAAAGAGCTCCTGAACCAGGCTCCGCTCGCAGACAATCGAGGGGAGAACAGCCGTTCGGCGCAGCTTGAGCGTCTTGCCCTGGGGCGGTGGCAGGGCCAGGACCAGTTCATCGACGAGCAGGTTCAGATCGGTCAACTCCATGGGGTAGTCGCCCACCTCGAAGCGAAGGTGTTTCATCACGCCAGCCAGGATGTCGTTCATGACCGCCGTGGCCTGGTGGACCCGCTCGAGTTGTTGGGCAGGCGTGGTCTCCAGGACCGCGGATCGCTGGATGAGCTCTACACCTGTGCTCACCGTGTGAAGGGTGTTGCGGAGATCGTGGACCAGCAGGTTGGTGAGCTCGCGGAGGCCCCGGTTCTGCCCTTCCAGGGCGTCGACGCGTGCTCGTAGAGCGGAGATCCTGGCTTGCTGATCATCGATCGGAACGCAGAGCAGGCGGAGCAGGTTGCGCCGAGCGTTCCAGGGCCCCTGTGTGATGGTCACCGCTACCCGCGGACCCAGGCCACTCGAGGAAGCGAGGCTGCAGAGCACGCTGCCCCTGAAGTCACGTCGCCTCAGGTAGCGTTCCAGGTCCTCGAAGGATCTCGGGGTGAAGAGGTCGAGCACGTAGCGGCCGCGCAGTTCTTCCATCGATTCGAGCCCCAGGGTCTGGATCAGACTGGTGCTGCATTCGTGAATGAGGAGAGAGTTCTGGCCAAAGGAACAGGCCAGGAGGTCGGTCGTGTCGATGGGCAGCCCCGCAGACGGCTGCGCGAAGGTGCTGGTGGCGGGGATTGGCAAGGGCTGTTCCTGGGGCCGCTCATTCTATAAGCGGCTACTGTCCCCCCATGGACACCTTTCAACTCTGCCACGCGGATGCGGAGCGGGCTGCTTGGTCATTTGACGAGTCGGTGCGGGGTCTCGAATTTGACTTTCAGAAGCGCTTCCTGCCCAGCTGCATCTGCGGCCAAAGTCTCCCGGAGTGGCTGGACTCGACCGCCAGGCTGAAGCTGAACCAGATCCGTGGCTTCAGCTACGCCCACATCTTCCTGTTCGTGGAGTCTTTGATCATCGAGCAGACCTGTTCCTCTGCGCTTGGCTACGTCCATGAGGACAACGAGGCTCTGAGTGCGCTCGTTCGCTTTACAGAGGAGGAGACCAAGCACCAGCGGATGTTCGAGCTGGTCAAGGATCGACTTGTCCAGGGCTTCGGGTTCACTCCGGGTGAGCTCGGCGACAAGGAGGGAATCGCCCGGTCCGTCAACGAGAAGCCCCCCTTCAGCGTCTTCCTGCTCATCCTGGTCTTGGAGTGGCTGACACAGCGCCACTATGTCGAGTGCTTCAAGGACGAGGAAGTGGAGCTCGACCCGGGCTTCGTCACGGTCTTTCGCCTGCACTGGACCGAGGAGGCTCAGCACGCGCGGATGGATGCGGTTCAGCTGCGAAGGTTGGCGGCATCCATGAGCCGCCGAGAGATCGAGGTCGCCGCCGGCGACTTCGTCGGGCTCCTTCGGCTCTTCGGGAGCCTCCTGTCGGAGCAGGATCAACTGGACCTGCAGAGCCTGGAGCAGGTCCAAGGAGAGACCTTCTCTCCCGAACAGCGGGAGGAGTTGTTGGCCTGTCTGAACAGGGAGTGGATCTGGACCTTCCTGGTCAGCGGCCTGGAGCATGCGGCTTTCCGTTCTGTCTTCCAAGCCGTCGTGCCGGAAGAACTGCTCTCGTTCGGGGAACTCAACAAGGTCCTCGACTGGGAGGAATAGAGCCGGCTCGCTCTCTTCCCCTCTCTGCGGCAGATTGCCACGCCGGCAGGAGCTGGTCCCCGGCACGCGCTACCACCTGTACGCGCTCTACGACGTGGCGCTTCCCATCGGCCGCTGCGTCTTCGTCGCCCCCGAGCCGGCGAACTGTGGGACCACGGCACCCGCCGCCGCCTGGGGTGTGCTGGGGCTGGTCGGCTTGGCCCTGGCGCGTCGCCGCCGGGCCTGACGCTCCTGGAGGCTGCGGGCCTCAGCGTTCGGGCAGGCTCATCCGAACATGCCCTTGAGCGTGAAGAAGAAGAAGGCCGCCAGGGCGCCGCCGACGGGCAGCGTGATGATCCAGGACACGAAGATGCTCCCGATGACCCGCAGGTCGATGGCGGCGAGTCCGCGGGAGAGGCCGACACCGATGACCGCGCCAACCGCGACGTGGGTGGTGGAGACCGGCAGGCCGGTGCGGGATGCGAGGACGACGGTGGCGGCGGCCGCCAGGGTGGCTGCAAAGCCGCTCGACGGAGTGAGGTCCGTGATCTTGGTGCCGATGGTCTCCATGACCTTCCAGCCCATCGTGGTCAAGCCCACGACGATGCCGACGCCACCCACGACCAGGATCCAGTTCGGCAGGGCCGCGCTCTGGGCGACCTGCCCGGCGCCGTCCACGATGCTGACCACCGCCGCCATGGGACCGATGCCGTTGGCCACGTCGTTGCTGCCGTGGGCGAAAGCCATGGCGCAGGCCGTGAAGATCATCATGGGGGCGAAGACCTGCTCGGCGCTGGCGAAGGCGAAGTCCCGGTCGGCGTCCGGGTCTACCTTGACGCGGCGAATGAGCACGGCGCCAATTCCTGCCGTCAACAGGCCGAAGCCGAAGGCAGCAGCGAAGCTTCCCGGTACGGAGAGCTCGATATCCAGGTGCTTGAGTCCCTTGAAGAGAGTGACCAGACAGATGATGAAGCCCACCAGGAAGACGTAGACCGGTCCCCACTTCTGGGCGGCGGCGAAGGGCTTGTCCGCTTCGAAGACCAGCCGTCGGATGCTTAGCATCAGCACCAGGGCCAAGACTCCGCCGATCACCGGGGAGACCACCCAACTGGCTACGATCTGGCCCACCTTGTCCCAGTGCACGGCGTCCATGCCGATGCCGGCCATGGCGAAGCCGACGATGGCGCCCACGATGGTGTGGGTGGTGGACACGGGCCAGCCCTTGGACGAAGCCAGGGCCAGCCAGAACCCGGCGGCCAGTAGCGCCGCCAACATGCCGTAGACCAGGAACTGCGGGTCACCGGAGATGGCCTCGGGATCGATGATGCCCTTTCGAATGGTCTTGGTGACGTGTCCGCCAGCCAGAAAGGCACCAGCGAACTCGAAGATGGCGGCGATGACGATGGCCTGCTTGACCGAGATCGCTTTGGAGCCGACGGAGGTGCCCATGGCGTTGGCCACGTCGTTGGCGCCAATGCCCCAGGTCATGAACAGACCGAAGACGACCGCCAGGCCTACGAAGATGCTTCCGTGTTCCAGGAGAATTTCCACGTCCCGACCTTTCAGCTAGCGATGACGAGGCGCAGGCGGTTTCCCACCTTTTCGGCGTGGTCGGCCAGATCGCCGATCCACTCGATGAGCTGGTACCAGAGGATCACCGTCACCGGGCTCAGCTCCTCTTCGCGGGCGAAGAGGGCCTTGCTGAGGACCATCTCCAGCTCGTCGGTGCGGTCCTCGGAGGTGTTCAGGGCATCGAGCATCCGCTCCACCTGTTCCGCCTGCTTGCCGCGGAAACCCACCTGGAGCAGCTCATCCAGGCGGTTGATGACCTCTTGGGCCTGCTCCACCACCACGATGCACTCGGCGACCAGGTCCTTGAGCGGCTTGTCCATGTCTGGGGGCAGGCGCATGTCCCGCTCCAGGAAGAGCTCTGCGATGTCTTGTGCGGTGTCCGCGATGGCGTCCTGAGCGTGCAGGATCTCCAGGAGATCGCGTCGGTCCACCGGCATGAAGAGGCTGCGCGGCATGTGACTGCGCACCTCGTGTTTGGCTTTGTCCGCCTCTTCCTCGAGCACGAAGATCCGGTCTGCCCGGACCTTCAGTTCCTCCTCGTCTCCCGCGCACAACGCGTCGACGAGCCCCGGGACTTCCTTGGCGCACTCGGCGACGACCGCCATGTGCTTCTGGAGGCCGACGAAGGGGGAGCGGCCGAAGATTTTGGAGAAGGGGGAAGTTGCCATAGGGGACCCGCTGCTTCGGGGCCTTCTATTCAGCCGCAGTCACCCAGCGTTGCGACAATCTTGAGTCAGCCAGGGACCAGCCTTCGCTGGCCGGTCCCCTGCGGAGACTAACCACCCACCTGGCAGGCGTAGCCCCCCTCGAGCCCATTGCCTCCACACGTCAGGTCGTTCCACTGCCCGGTAAGTGCCGAGTCGTAGTGGTAGATGATTACGCAGTCTCCGTCGCCTGAAGGCTCTCCAGATCGCCAGTTGGAATAGCTGGAAGACCCTCCATCCGACCACACCCACACCCCCTCGGTGTCACGGTCATTGAGTCCGATCCACATGTGCTCACCCGAGAGACTGGATGCCAGGCTCAGCAGCTGATCGTTGTCCTCTTCACTGGCAATTCGTACGAGATGCCCACCCTCGGTCGAACAGCCTGACTCCGCAGTCTCCCAGTCCGTCACCGTGTCGAAAACGCGAACGCATCGGGCGGTGTCAGCCATCTGGGTCCAGAGGGCGTCGTCCGCCCCAGGGCAGGCGTCGGCGCTGTCCGGGACGCCATCACCATCGGAGTCCACGTTCGGGTCGGTATCGGAGTCGGAGTCGCTGTCCGTGTCGGTGTCGGTGTCGGTGTCGGTGTCGGTGTCGGTGTCGGTGTCTCCTTCAGCGGTGCCGGTGTCGTCGCCTTCCTTCTCACCGCAACCCATCAGGATTACGGCGAAAAAACCAAGATGAATCATCCTATCCATGGCCGTCCTCCGTTCTTGTTGCACAGACACTATCAGGTGTCTCGCTGGTTCATCGCTCTGTCGGCGGGGGATTGTTCCTTCGCTCGGGTTGCTCGCTGTACTCCGCGAGCATGGTGGCCGCGTAGTGAGGACAGGCGATGGGCTCGCCCCACCGGCTCGCTGGGGAGTGGCAGGAGCTTAGTACGCTAGCTACAGTCGTCGGATGCAGCAGCCGCTTCGGGTGCTCCACGCACCTTGCCCGCAGCGCGACGCTCATGTGGAGAATTCCGGTACTTAATTGCTACTTATACTGATTTCATGCGCCACCGTTGTTGACGATTCCTCGCTGCCGCCCGGTCCTGGGGACTCCAGCCCGGACACGGCCCTTCCGGACTACGATCCGACACCGGACCATGCCGCTCTGACCGAGGGCCTGGAGGGGCTGGAATTTGGTGGCTCGATTCCATCCGCCCTGGTGGTCCATGGGCACCAGGCCTTTCCCGTGGTCGTGGCGGATGGCGTGCCAGTGATGGCGGCCGCGCGCTACGGTGAAGGAGGCGTGGTCGTCGTGGGACACGAGGGCCAACTCAGCGCCATCCTTCCGGGCGCCATCGCCTGGTCGGGGGCGGAGGTCCTGGGGGCCGAACCGGGCACGAACGTGGGCCTGGACGAGGTCCACAGCACCGACGGACTGGAGCTGTACGCCAGCTCCACCTACGCCGAGCTCTCGGACGAGGAGGCCGACGCGTTGGCCCAGTGGGTCTACGAGGGCGGCACACTGGTCGCCGGCGGGCACGCCTGGTGGTGGGGCTACAGCAACGGGCGCAGCGACGCCGCCGAGGGCTACGCCTTCAACCGGGTGCTCAAGGAGATGGGCCTGGTCATCACCGTGCAGACCGGTCCAAACGGCAGCCTGCCGGTCAGCACCCCCGACTTCGAGCTGGACCACAGTCGACACGCTCTGGCGGCTCTGGAGGAGCACGAGGCCGGTGAGCGGAGCCTGACCCTGGACGAGCAGGTTCAGGGCGCCAACGCCGCCTCTCTGGCGGTCACCCACCTGCCGCTGAGCTGGCCCTGGTTCCAGAGGGCCTGGGCCTTCGTCGAGGGCCTCCCCGCTGTCATTCCCACCAAGGCGGACCCCGTGGAACCGAGCGAGGAGCCCATCGATCACCTGGTGGTTCGTGTGGGCGCCAAGCTCGCCGCCGAGGCCCCGGTGGAGGACCTGCAGGCCAACCCCGCGGCCGAGGACTTCCCGGGCAGCGGGCACACCCCCGTGGGTGAGGTGACCCGCACGCTGGAGCTCTCCTACGCCGGACTGGACAGCTTCTACGGCTACGCCGGAGCGGGGCGGGATGCCTGGATGGCCACCGATCTGTGGGTGCCGGCGGGGGGGCAGGTCACCCTCGAGTTCAGCCAGGACCTGACCGGCCTGGGGGTCCAGGTGGGCGCTCACACCGACACGCTGTGGCACCTGGACAGCTGGAGCCGAAGCCCCCAGATCGCGCGCCACTGGCCCATCGAAGGGGACACAATCACCGTGGGCAGCGCATTCGGTGGCCTGCTCTACGTCACGGTGCCCGCCGGGACCGATCTGGGCGAGGTGCTGGTCACCATCGACGGCGCGGCGAAGGGCCCATGGGTGGAGTACCGCGGCGAGGCCTTCGCCCTGGTGGTCCCGACAGATACGCCGGTCGACGACGCCTCCGCGCTGATGGCGTGGTGGGACGAGGTGCTGGCCGCCGAACACACGCTGGCCGGCTACCCCGACTGGCCGCGCCTGGAGCGGGCGGTCTGTGACCGCCAGATCAGCGCCGGTTGGATGCACAGTGGCTACCCCTTCATGGCGCACCTCGAGTCGGCGGGTGACCTGACCGATCTGTCGTCGCTGCAGACCGGCGGCGACTGGGGCGCCTTCCACGAGCTGGGCCACAACCACCAGGACCTGGCCTGGGTGCTGCCCGGCACGACCGAAGCCAACGTGAACCTCTTCTCGGTCTACGTCATGGAAGAGGTGGTCGGCATCGACCGTGCCGAGGGGCACAGCGCGCTGACCGACACCAAGCGGACCGACCGGACCGCCGACTACGTGGCCAACGGGACCTTCTCCGACGACTGGAGTGTGTGGACCGCGCTGGAGACCTACCTGCAGCTGCAGGAGGCCTTTGGCTGGGAGGCCTTCACCGAGCTGATGGAGGAGTACCGCGAGGCCACCGATCGGCCCGCTGGAACGGCCGAGGCCATCCACCAGTGGATGGTTCGCAGCAGCCGCGCCTTCGGCTACGACCTGACCGCCTTCTACGCGGCGTGGAAGTTCCCGGACACCGAGACCGCTGCAGCCGAGCTGACGGACCTGCCGGACTGGACGGACCACCCGATGGCCGACTGAACAGGCCTGGCCGCCACACGGCCGCTCGAGCATTCCTGCTCAGAGATGAGCCTGCCCCGTGCGGTTGCGCAGGAGAATGACCGACAGGGCTGCGATCGACAGCAGCGAAGCGCCCCACAGAACCGCAAAGATCGGACCGGTGTCTCCCGCGTTTGCCTCCAAGAGATTGGAGACCACGAGCTCCTGCACCACCGCGCCGACCGAACCCATGCCGTTGATGACCCCGGCCGTGGCCACCGCCACCCGGGGGGAGCCCACTTCGACCGCTCCCGCCCCTGCCAGCAGGGAGTCGGGGCCGTAGAGCATGAAGCCGATCAAGCCCAGGCAGCACCCGAACAGGAGCAAGCTGCTGCCGCCGACGAAGTGGAGCGCTGCGCATGCACCCACCATCCCGAGCACCATCAGGAAGGAGGGCGGAGTTCGCTTCCCGTTGAAGAAGCGATCCGACACGATGCCCGCGACCACCACACCGCCAAAGCCCGCGAGATCGAAGACCGTGGAGAGGTAGCCCGCGTCATCGACCGCGAGACCAAAGTTCTTCTCCAGGAGGAAGGGGGTCCAGCTCCAGATCGCGTAGCGGATGAACTTGATGCCAAAGTAGAAGACCCCCAGGAGCAGCAGGTTGGTGACGAGGGCGCGGGTCCACGGAGATGCAGCATCTGCGTCGTCCCCTTCGTCGGCCGGCTCGAGCGGGGGGAGGCCCACGTCCTCGGGGCCGTTGCGCTGCCACAGCGCCACGGCAATCCAACAGAGGAACAAGACGGCGGAGGCCATCAGGAAGGCGCCCTTGATCCCCAGGTGAGCAAGCCAGAAGGCCGCCCACATCGACGCCGCCACCCCACCGAGCTGGTAGCAGGTCCCCCACAAGCCCATCACCGTTCCCCGCTCCGAGCGGCGGGTCCAGCGACCGAGGGTGCCGACCACGGCTGGCCAGCCGGTGGCCTGGGCCAGGCCGTTGAGGCTCATGAACGCGAACAGGGGCCAGTAGCTGTTCGCGAAACCGAAGGCGACATTGCAGAGAATGGAGGTCCCAATCCCCACCAGCAGGAGCACCCGAGCACCCTTGCGCTGCCCCAACCAGGCGCTCGTGAACTGCCCGATGGCGTAGGCGACCAGGTAGGCCGTGCCTATCTGTCCCAGCTCGTTGACGGTGAAGCCCAGGTCGTCGACCAGGGTGGCCTTCGCCACGTAGAAGGGCTTGCGACAGAAATACAGCCCCGCATAGGCCAGCCAGGTGCTGACCAGGATCCGACGGCGCCACTGGTGCAGAGCCTGTTGATCTCCTGCGCCGCCCATCTCGACCTCTCCTACGGTGCCCGGGGGTAGCATGGCGACGCGAACCCAGTAAAGTCCAGCCCCCGGAGAGGATGAGCATGGGCGACGCGCGACAGATCAGCAGCTGGATCGGTGGGCAGCCGGCTCCCGAGGGCGGGCCGCGCTTCGAAAACCGCAATCCCGCCACCGAGGAGGTCCTGTCGTTGATCGAGGCGGCGAGCGAGACCCTGGTCGACGCTGCCGTGCAGAGCGCGGCGGACGCCCTGCCGGCCTGGCGCGCCCGCACAGGCGCCGAGCGAGGACGGATCCTGACCGCAGCAGCCGCAGCCCTGCGCGCCCGAAACGATGAGTTGGCTCGCCTGGAGGTGCTCGACGTGGGCAAGCCCCTGGCCGAAGCCCTGGCCGTCGATGTGGCGTCTGCGGCCGACTGCCTGGAGTACTTTGGCGGTCTGGCCGCGTCTCTGCAGGGCCAGCACGTCGATCTCGGGGAGACGGCCTTCGGGTACACCCGCCGAGAGCCGCTGGGTGTCTGTGTGGGCATCGGAGCCTGGAACTACCCCCTGCAGGTGGCCGCCTGGAAGGCCGGCCCAGCCCTGGCCGCCGGGAACACGATGGTCTTCAAGCCATCGGAGCTCACCCCCACCACCGCGGACCAGCTCGCCCGCGTCTTCTCCGAGGTCGGGCTCCCGCCGGGGGTCTTCAACGTGGTGCAGGGGGGCGCTGACACCGGACGGGCCCTGGTGGCCCACCCCGGCGTCGCCAAGGTGTCGCTCACCGGTGAGGTCTCCACCGGGCGCGCGGTGATGGCCTCCGCCGCGGCCACCCTGAAGCACGTGACCCTCGAGCTCGGTGGCAAGTCTCCTCTCGTGGTCTTCGACGACGCCGATCTCCGCAACGCCGTGTCCGCCGCGATCCTCGGCAACTTCTACACCCAGGGAGAGGTCTGCTCGAACTGCACCCGGGTCTTCGTCCACGACTCCATCCACGATGCCTTCGTCGAACAGGTGAGGATGCGGGCCGAGGCCATGACCATCGGGGACCCGATGTCGCCAACCACCGACCTCGGCTCCCTGATCAGCCGGGAACACCTGGAGAAGGTGCTCGGCTACATCGAGCTGGGCCGAGCCGAGGGGGCGCGTCTGGTGACCGGCGGACGACGACTCACCGACGGAGCGCTGGCCCGAGGCTTCTTCGTGGAGCCGACCGTCTTTGCGGACTGCCGGGACGACATGCGGATCGCCCGAGAAGAGATCTTCGGACCGGTGATGTGCATCCTGCGCTTCGACGACGAGGAGGAGGTGATCCGCCGGGCCAACGACACCCCCTTCGGTCTGGCGGCCGGGGTCTTCACGCGCGACCTGGCCCGGGCTCACCGGGTGGTGGCTCGGCTCGACGCGGGAACCTGCTGGATCAACACCTTCAACATCACCCCCATCGAGCTGCCCTTCGGCGGCAACAAGCAGTCCGGCCTGGGTCGGGAGAACGGCCCCGCTGCCCTGGACGCGTGGACCCAGCTCAAGTCGGTGTACGTGGAGCTGGGGGACGTCGACGCGTCCTACTGAGCGCGACTCTTGGAGAAGAAGTCCGGCGGCAGCCCGCGGTAGTCGGGCACGGCAAGCACGGAGAGAGCCCTTGCCCTGTCGATGTCGGGGCTCCGATGGGTGATGGCCACGGCCTGCATCCCCGCCCTCCTGGCCGCCTCGAGCCCAGCCAGGCTGTCTTCGAACACCAGGCACGCCTGGGGCTCGACCCCCAGGCGATGCGCCGCCAGAAGAAAGCACTCGGGATCGGGCTTCGAGCTCGCAAAGTCTTCCGCCGAGACGACGAGGTCGATCCACCGGCCCAGATCCAGCTGGGCCATGAGGGCATCCACGGCGCTGCGGTGGCTGGAGGTGGCCAGGGCGGTGGGGCCACAGGCCCTCGCGGCGGCCAGGGCCGAGAGCGCTCCGGGGATCGGGGGCGGCGGAGTCTCGGCCCAGCACTGCAGAAAGCGGGCGTCCAGGATCTCCGGCGAACAGCGAGCAGCCAGCTGGGGATGGCGGGCAATGAGCTCGTCGGAGGTCGCCTGCCAGGTGCGGCCGAAGAAGC
>PVBE010493198.1_pt1 | contig 14604 bp, 19 predicted proteins | sample 1631181 | NCBI WGS metagenome assembly PVBE01 (sample SAMN08397723, study PRJNA350692) | Marine metagenome, whole genome shotgun sequencing project. | isolation source: water | place: Pacific Ocean | collected 2012-04
ATGGAGTTTCAGAATCGTCTTTGTGAGAAAATATTCATCTGTACAACTCCTACGCTCTGGGGGATGGGATTAGGGCCCCAAGGGATAGCAGAAATCGAATACACATAAAGGCCAGCGGGTGGATTCGTCATCACATTGAAAGCCACAGTTACCTTGGCTCCGGGTGGAACAGCTTCCTGAAAGGTGATAGCGATCGATCGATTGCCGTTCTCGAAATTGGCTGATACCGGTACGGAGGATCCAACCTGACGTGGCATTCCCAAAAATGCCTTTGGTTGAATAGGGCCGTAATAGAAAGCAGGCTGGACACCGCGAATCTGTTTTAAGCTAATTCCGCCGAGACCAGCATCTGCTCCTTGTGGTAACTCGATCACGAAATAGAACTTTGCTCCACCTTCAAATGCATAGCTGCTGTAGTTAATTAATTTCGCCTTAGTCGGCACTGCCACAAAAGATGTCTGACCATTGATCTCAAGCGCTGGCGTATGGATTGGGAACAGCAAAAACGCCGCAGCCAATGCTGAAGGAATCAGTTGCATCAGCTCGTAAGGAAAGGCTTGGGATTCTGATCAAAGCGATCGTAAATCGGAATTGGAGCGCCCATCTCAGGGCTATCGAGCTGGGCTGTTTGTTCAAGGGCTTGACGCAGCCGTCGAGCTGATATCAGTGGCATGTCTCGCGGAACTGAGATGCGATCCCTGAGGTAGCGCAATCCTCTAGCACTGCCTGGATCTGGTGAGCAAGAGGCCCCTAAAGCCATTCGTGTAAGCGTAGCCCTTAAGGGTTGATCGAAGCGAATAGATCCAAGCGGGTTGAGCTCCAAAAGTCGTTGACGATGCTTCAACACCCTTGACAGAGCAAGACCCTCGGGCCGCGTCTTTGAGTTATCGGGATCAGCCCAGCAGGTTTCCAATTCCGCAAGGCCTGCACCACAATCAATAGCTTCTGCCAGTTCTTGTTGTTTTGGATTAGGTGCAACCCAACATCCACCCATCTGAGGCGGTAAGTCGTGAGCATGGGTATGGAAGTCACCCTGCGTACCTCGATACACCTCCAATTCTTCGAGAGCCTTAAACCACTTGTGAATGGCGGGATGTTCTTCCCGCAGGCTGAAACCTTTGTAATACGCCAATGAGGCATTCATCCTTTCTACATAGGGGATAAACACCACATCGGCGCTTCCTGGACATGCGCTGGTTGGTGTATTGCTAGCTGGATCCAGCCAAGGGCCTTGTTCTGCTGACAGCTGGTGTTCCATCATCCGAGCTTTGATCTGGAATTGTTCTCGGCAAGCCTGTTCCTGCCTCTGATTCAATCGAGCTGTGCAAAGCCACCGACACCAGGCTCCAAAAAGTTGCCGTTCCAGATCTCGCAACTTAAGGGTGCGCGGTTCCTCCAACTGATGACCTAGAGGACCAAATGCATGCTCTAGAGCTAACAAGATCTGATCACTTTCCATGATTAAGCGACCATCAAGCTCGAGGGCAGGAAGCATTCCTGAAGGCACTTTTTTCTTGAACCAGGCTTCCTTTTCCCCATAGCAGCGCATGGTGACTTTGCGAATCCTGTAGGGGATCTGCTTCCATTCGAGCCAAAGCCACACCTTCTGGCAGTAGGGGCACCAGGCGTGATGGTCCCGATAAAGAGTCACCCTTAAAGCTTTTTCAGATTGACCAAACAGGCGCAAGGTGGCTTGGGCATTGGTGGGGCCATTAATTCGATCAGCCTCCGGCATAGTTAGCTCTGCTAAGGCCTGCCAGTCAAGAGCTTTTGTCGACGCTGCAGGAGGCATAAATCCTTGGGTTGAAGCCGCATCATCATGCCTGTTTCGAGTGGCTTTAGGTGCTTGGGCAAGAGGTTCTCAATTCAAATCCAATGATCAACCATTGATGTTGGATAAGCCAAGAATTTGGGCCAATGCTCGATTGCAAAGAATCCATAACTCGTCGTTCTGAATGAGTCATGACAGGTTTACTGATCATTGTCGTCACGATCCCTGAGTAATCCTGGCGTTGCTTTCTTAAGGAGTTGACAATGGATGCAGTGATCCTCGTCTCTTGGAGCATCCTTTTGATCTGATCGTGCTTGGCGCTGGCTCTGGTGGACTAGCCGCTGCTAAGCGAGCCGCAAGCCATGGTGCCAAGGTCGCCATCGTTGAAGGTGACCGTGTTGGAGGTACCTGCGTCATTCGCGGCTGTGTACCTAAGAAGCTGTTGGTCTACGGATCTCTTTATCGGGAACAGCTTGAAGTTGCCCCCAGTTTTGGAGTTGAGTTGAGTGATGCACAGATCAATGCGGGGGTGTTGCTAGCCAATGTGCGTCAGGAAGTGGATCGTCTCAATGCTCTTCACATTGACCTGCTAGCCAAAAACGGTGTTGAGCTTGTGACGGGATGGGGGAGTTTTACTAGCCCAAACAGCGTGGCGGTCTCAAGGAACGGAGCTATCGATGCTTCACAGGAACTTCAGGGCGATCACATTCTGATCGCGGTCGGTGGGCGTCCCCATCGTCCTGATATCCCAGGCGCAGAGTTGGGCTGGGTTAGCGATGACATGTTCATGCAGAACAGCTTCCCCGACCGAGTTGTGGTGGTGGGGGCTGGATTTATTGCCTGTGAATTTGCCTGCATCCTCCATGGCCTTGGCGTCGAGGTCATCCAACTGGTGCGAGGGGATCACTTGCTGCGTGGCTTTGATCGGGAGCTCTCCGCTGCAGTACAGGATGGAATGCATGGGAAGGGCATTGATCTTCGTTTTGGAGAAAACCCAGCCGCTCTAAAAGGCCAACCTGGCGATCTCGTCTTGTCAACCCAGAGTGGGGAACGCTTCTCTTGTGGAGGGGTTCTTCTTGCTACGGGACGACGACCTTTCTTTCAAGGACTCAACCTTGACGCTGCTGGGGTTGTTTTAGAAGGTCGACGTATTTCAGTGGATGCCAACCAATCCACAAATATCCCTCACATCTTTGCTGTTGGTGATGTAACAGACCGCATCAACCTCACCCCTGTGGCAATCGATGAGGGCAGGGCATTCGCCGACAGTGTTTTTGGACAGAAACCCCGCCAGGTCAATCATGACCTCGTTGCCAGTGCTGTCTTCAGCCAACCAGAGCTAGCCACGGTTGGGCTCACTGAAGAGCAGTCGATTGATCGCTATGGCAAAGATCAGGTCAAGGTCTACCGCGCCCGCTTCCGATCCATGGCTCAGGCCTTGCCGAAGCGGGGACCCCGTTGTCTTCTCAAGTTAATTGTGGATCGCAACACTGATCGAATCCTTGGTTGTCACATGGTGGGGGAACATGCTGCCGAAATTATTCAGATGGCATCAATAGCACTGGCAATGGGTGCTACAAAGGCAGACTTTGATCGCACCATGGCATTACATCCCACGGTTTCTGAGGAGTTTGTCACCATGACTTAGGGAGTATTGCTGAAGATAAATTCCATACATCCTTTTAGTCGATCACTTGCGCCATTTGAGTCGTCTAGGCAAGGCCTTAGGGGGATCCTGTAAGGGCTCGGCAAACAATGATCTTGGCGATGCATATGTTCTGATGTTCGTGTCACATGATATCGGCATCTTCGAATCAGTTAACTCGATTAGTGTCCATCTTCAGCAGGACATTTGACATATCAATCAACACGATGAGTTATTCGTTCTCTGCGCAGTTGACGCCAATACAACAAGGCTTGAAGAACTATCATAACGAGAACAATCGGCAGAACAATGCAGAGCATTGTCAATCGAAATCCATCCTGCCAAGTGGGTAGGGTGCGGGGGAGAACTTGGTCGATCACATAAAAAACATAGAGTCCTACGAGGATCCCTCCTTCAAGTCGGCTAATTCGTCCCCTGGTCCAAAAAATTGGCATGCAGGCAAGCGTGGTGAGCACCATCACAGGTAGATCTCGCTCAATGATCAAGCGATCGACTTGCAGCCCAGCCCCCCCAGAGATCAAGGCACAACTACTCAGGACCAGAAGTTGATTGAGCAAGCTGCTGCCCACCACATTGCCAATCGCAAGATCTGTGCGGCCTCGTAGAGCAGCCACCAAAGATGTGAACAATTCCGGCATTGAGGTGCCAGCAGACACGATCGTGAGTCCGATGACGGTCTCACTCACTCCTAAGAGTGAAGCAGCATCGCTTGCCCCTTTAACCAGCTGGTTCGATCCGACGGTCAACAACAGGATGCCAAGCAAAAGGCGGATACAAGCTTTGATCCAGCCGCCATTGGCAGTTTCGCTATTGATCTGCGGCTCAGCCTCCACCATTTCATCCGGTTCCTCACGAGCCGTACGGATTTCCCATACAGAATTGATCACGAGAGCTATCAAGAGGGCTACTCCGGCCTGCCATGTCACACGACCTGCTGAAGCCATTCCCCATACGGCTGCAGACACCGCTAGTAGCAGAGGAACATCACGTCGAACTAAACGACTCTCAACCCTGAGTGGAAGCACAAGGGCACTGCTGCCGAGCACCACCATCACATTAAAAATGTTGCTGCCAACCACATTGCTCATGGCCAGGGCATCGGAGCCCTTGAGTACTGAACTCACACTGACGAACAGCTCGGGGGCACATGTGCCCAAGGCCACCACAGTGAGACCGATCACAAGCTCGGGTATACCGAAGATCAGTGCAAGGGCGACGGAACCCTGCACAAACATTTCTCCGCCCCCAAACAACAGGCCGATTCCTGCCAGCACTTGTAAAGCCGGTTCAAGGAATTGCGGCATGTGATCCGAACGGACTAAAGGGATTCTGCCTCTGAACGCAAACCCTGACCCTCTCTCTCAAAAATCATGGTTGCTTGCGTAAGACGATCTTAAGGTTTTGGTCTTCATACTTGCAAGATTCGCTGTTGCTCAACCGAACCAACGCTGATTCTCAGATGTCGCTTTGCTTAGAAACCTTATCGCTGCAAAAATGCTTCTGTCGATGATCTTGATTTTCGCTTCTTGCTCTTCTGCAGTGGCCAAGGCTCTCTCCTGAGAACACAATGTCGTTGTCTGTTCTCAGGAATGACTGAGCTATAGCGTCGAAAACTTCATCTTTGGGAGCACTTCCTGAAAGGGAGTATCACAGCAAATTTATTTTTTAGGTCTTGCTTCGGTGCTGAAATCTCTACACCTCATTCTGGGTTGATGGCTTTGGATTCTGTGCCCAACCAACTCATTTTGCGTCAACCGGATGACTGGCATGTCCATCTGAGGGATGGTGCCATGCTGCATGCGGTGCTAGGCAGCACAGCTCGGGTGTTTCGACGAGCAATCGTGATGCCCAATCTCAGGCCACCGATCACGAGTGTAGAAGCAGCAAAAACCTATCGCGACCAGATTTTGGCAGCCCTTCCTGATGGTGTTCCGTTTACGCCATTGATGACGGCCTACCTCAACGAGAGTTTGGCTCCAGATGTTTTAGAGCAAGGGCATCAACAGCATGTTTTCATCGCCGCCAAGCTTTATCCAGCCCATGCCACAACTAATTCCGAGCAGGGAGTCAGTGATCTAAGAGCGATTAACTCACTTCTAGAGACGATGGAGAAAATTGGGATGCCATTGCTCGTTCATGGTGAGGTGAGCGATTTCGATATCGACATTTTTGATAGAGAAGCCTTTTTTATTGAGCACCACCTGGCGCCACTGATAACGCGTTATCCAAATCTTCGTGTAGTGATGGAGCACATCACGACGCAAGAGGCAGTTCAGTTCGTGGAAACAGGTGGAGCAAATCTGGCAGCCACTATCACTCCTCATCATTTACATATCAACCGCAATGCCATGTTTCGCGGTGGTTTTCGTAGTGATTTCTACTGCTTACCAGTAGCCAAGCGTGAACGCCATCGACTCGCCCTGCGTCGAGCAGCGACAAGTGGCAAACCATGCTTTTTCCTTGGCACTGATTCGGCACCACACCCTCGCTCTGCAAAGGAGAGTGCTTGTAGTTGTGGTGGCATTTTCAATGCTCATTATGCGATGGAAAGTTATGCCGAAGTCTTTGAGCAGGAAGGAGCACTTGATCGTCTTGAGGCCTTCTCCAGTGAATACGGGCCAGCTTTCTATGGCTTGCCCCTCAATAACACCTCAATCACACTGAGACGACGTGCTCATGTTGTACCAGCTACTTTTACCGGACAAGCGAACGCAGATTCTTCTGAACACTTAGTTCCATTTCATGCCGGCGAACTGTTGGGCTGGTCTGTTTCGGTTGATTGATAAAGCACGCATCGGAGCGCATTAATTGCAGCATTGCTCGAGCTGGCAATCAAGGATCCGATGGGGTCTGGCTAGCAACTTGAATCTCTACGCAAATGGGGGAAATATTTGGCTCGTTGCGATGATCACCAGTGGGGGCAGGGGGACTTGAACCCCCACGTCCTTTACAGGACAAGCGATTTTAAGTCGCTTGCGTCTACCAATTCCGCCATGCCCCCGGCAATGGCTGGGCCAAGGCCCGCAATGACATCCTAGATTTACACCAAGCAGTTTGCTGACAGTGTTTCTACAGGCCATCACCAGTCCAATCTCGATCAACTCGCTGATGGTGCTCGCTGCCTATGCCTTTTTAGGTGGCCTCTATTTGGTTGTTGTCCCTTTGCTCCTCTATTCCTGGATGAACAAACGGTGGCACTGTATGGGCAAATTCGAGCGTCTAAGCGCCTACGGAATGGTGTTCCTATTCTTTCCCGGTTTAATTCTATTCGCGCCTTTTTTGAATCTTCGCCTTAATGGTCAAGGAGAGGTTTGAACATATGACGCGTGCCAAGGTCATTCAGCTGGGCTTTCTTGTTTTGATACTCGGAGGGCTCGCTTACAGTGTATTCAGCTTTGCGGGCCTGGATAGTATTTCTGCCGGTATAGCTGCTCAATCAATTCTTGTTGTGGTTGTTGTCGGATGGACGGGATCATATCTACTTCGAGTGGTTTCTGGGAATATGACCTTCATGCAGCAACGTCGTCGTTATCAACAGGCCTATGAAAATCTGTCAACTGCTGAACTTCAGACTCGCTTCGATGCATTACCTGATGCTGAGAAAGTTTCCTTGCTGAAGGATATTGAGGATGAGAATCCTAACCACCAAGCCCCCTCTGACCCATAGGTTCTAGGGCGTTTGACCCCCCTCACGCCTTCTTCTAATGATTGCTATGGAAGATTTCTTGGCATCGAAATCCAATACACAAGCCACAATCAGCCGTCGCTTCCAACGAGTACAAGCTGAGGGACGCCTTGCACTCATGCCATTTCTAATGGCTGGCGATCCTGATCTGGCAACAACTGCTGAGGTGTTGCTCAGCCTCGAGCAATCTGGCGCGGACATGGTCGAGCTGGGCATTCCCTATAGCGATCCTCTCGCCGATGGTCCGGTGATTCAGGCAGCTGCTTCTCGCGCACTGGCTGCTGGTACGACACCAGCTCGGGTCTTGCAGATGTTGGTTGACTTGCGGGGCAAGCTTTCCATTCCTGTGATCCTGTTCACCTACACCAATCCATTGTTCAACCGGGGCATGGAGCGTTTCTGTGATGAAGCGGCTGAGGCTGGAGTTTCCGGTCTGGTGGTCCCAGATCTTCCACTCGAGGAAGCTGAGCGTCTTTCTCCCTTGGCTTCTGCTCGTGGACTTGATCTGGTTCTTCTGGTGGCTCCTACTACACCTGCGGAACGTATGGCAAGGATTGCAGAAAGCAGCAGGGGTTTTACCTATTTAGTAAGCGTGACGGGAGTTACCGGCGAACGTTCTGTAATGGAGGAACGTGTTGAATCCTTGGTGCAGCAACTCAAATTGTCCTGCTCAAATCCTGTAGCAGTCGGATTTGGAATTTCTGGGCCTCAGCAGGTACAGCAGGTGCGAGATTGGGGTGCTGATGGAGCCATTGTTGGCAGTGCTCTAGTGAAACGAATGGCTGCTGCTGCTCCTGGATTTGTTGCTCAAGAAGCGGGGCTTTTCTGCAAGGAGCTGCGCAACGCTGCTGGATGAGTTTTAACTTGCTCATGTCTATCATCCTGCCTCAAGACATCAACATAAAAAAGCCCTGGAAGATTTCCAGGGCTTGAGTGATTCAAATGAGGTTGGAACGATCTTGGCTGAATCTCCCTTAGCTCAAAAGATGAATCAATCTTCCTCTTCTTCGCTTCCTCCAGCGGGAACTAGGCGAATCTGCTTGCGTCCAAGCTTGATTTCAAACTCATCACCAGGCTTGAGATCAAGTAAGGCTGTATAGGCCTTGCCAATCAATAGATTGCCATTGCCCTGAACAGTAGCTACATAGCTAAGCTTGCGTCCACCCTTACCGATACCTGCAACACCAGTTATACCAAGGCTTACACCTTTAGCTTCTAGTAGAGCTTCGTAGAAAGCAGTGAAATTAAGGCGTTCTCCACCATCCTTCTTCGTGGAGACGTAGCCACAGGCGCGAACAAGATCGGATTTGCTGACATCACCCAGGTCTTTGACTTTCGTGAGGAGGTCGCTGCCGGTGAGCATGATTTGTAAAACAGAAATCTACTTCAACAACATAGCGTTTAGTTACCCATTTGTGCCATCCTTTAAGAGACAAATTTTAGCGATGAGTTTTACGCTGCAGACATGGCACGATTTGTTCTTTGGGGTACTTACTGCGAGAACGCACTTGAAAAGCGAAGCCCTTTTCGTGAAGAACACCTCAATAGGCTTACCACTCTTAAAAAGCAGGGCATTCTGATCACTCTTGGTCCAACAGAAGGGAGCACTCATGTTTTTGGGATTTTCGAAGCCGCAAGTCTTGATGTTGTTAGGAAGCTTCTAGAGCAAGACGTTTACTGGAAGGAAGGAATATGGACCTCTCTTGAGGTTTACCCTTGGGTCCAAGCATTCTGAGCTTGAGCCCATATCCAGGCCGCCACGAGCTGATCTCCACTATCGCCGAGAACATCCTGGTAGCCAGACATTTGCCCGATTCCTTCTCGAGCAACTCTGGCGATTGCTTGAGGATTATCTAGACCATTGCGCTCTAGTGCTTTGAGCCTAAGGGTTTTGTTACGTCGAATGATATTGCCACCATTTACATGACAACCTGAACAGTGTTGCTTGAATAACGATCCTCCAGCATCGGTATCCAATGCAATGGTGCCAATAGGATGGATGAAGAGTGTAGAGATCAGGATTAGTAATCCTGCAGTTTGGCTCCCAAGTTCAAATACAAGTCGCCTCAGACGAATCTGTAGGTTCATGCAATCATCAGTAGTAACGCCTCAGTCTGCAGTAGTGATCTGTTGTGGTCTGCTAATACCGCTTTAACAGTTGCGCATGGGCTTGGCAGCCCCGTGAAAGAGAGGACTGGGCTATCACAAAGACCTAGAGCAGATCTTGAGCCAAATCAACTGCTCTTCACTGCTCTCATAGGCTGGTTGATGTAGGGCATGGGAATAGGTTTTGAATCCTATTCAGAGGTTTTCATGGTTGAGTATTTCTATGCGTGTTGTGATGAACAAAGCTGGATGAGGCAACCAAAATTTTTCTCGCTGATGCCTTGAACAATTTGTTGTCAGCATCATTAGTTGGAAATGAATTCTGGAGAAGTGGATGGCAGAACAGGATCTCTACCGATTCCTCGACAAGGTGCAACAGCTTCAAAAAATGATTCAGTCGCTAGAAAAGGTCCCTGGCCGACGGGAGCTGCTAGCCGCTTGTGGAGATCACAACCAAGTGGTGAAGTTAGCTCGATCTTGGGGCTTTGAGATTGGACGCCGTTGGGGTGAACTTGAGCCTGTCGAGCAGCTTCCTTCTGATGCCAATCTGCTAACGCGGCCATTACCTCCACAAGGAGAGGAACAAAAGCATCTTCTCCACGCTGGTTCAAATTGGCACCTAGAACTAATTCTCTCTTGTGCTGCATCTAGTCCAGAGGGGTTCTGGTATGACCAGGCTGATCACGAATGGATTGTGCTAATCAAGGGGAGTGCACGTATGCAACTGAAAGGTCCCGATGCGTGGGTTGATCTCAGCGTGGGAGATCAACTGCATTTGGCCCCTCACCGTCTGCATCGTGTGGAACGAACCGATCCTCACCCTGGGACAATTTGGTTGGCTTTGTTCTGGAACGAGCAGAAAGGACCGGATCAATTGTCGCTCTCTTGACCAGCCAATAAGCCCCGGCCAAAGCAATCGAGGCAATCCCCAGTCCAGCCAGTAACTGAGGTTTATCATCAGATCCTGATGGCAACACGATCACTTTGCGCGCCACGGCTGTCAGCGCTGTGACAAGCACCAGCTCAATCTGTACCACTTGGAGGCGAAGATAACTGGTGACGTTCTGAAGCACTTCAAGAGCAATCAGCACAGTTAACAGATCACCAAGAACCTTGATTAAGTCATCCCCAAGCCAGCTGTGCTGTGAATCAGCGAACAATTCATTGCCAACACTCACGATGAGCTGTGTCAATGCCGCAATGATCACAACAACGGTGATCACTGTGAGAACCTTGACTATTACTCTTTCTCCCCAATCCACTAAGTTGAGGAATTAAAGCATTGCCCGATTGAGACTGCGCAAGGCGGATCTCAGTTATTAAACGGATTGTAGGTAGGCCGAGCCGGGGTATCGCCGCTGGGATTCTCAATCTTGGTATCGCAGGTAATGGATCCATCCGCCTCTTCAATGCAGTCGCTGGGCACGACTTTGCTGTTTTCACCTGTACGGCTGTTCGGTCCCAGTAGCCAACCCTCCGACTGTGCCTGCAGGCTTAGAGGAGCAGCTAATTGCAGACTGGCAGTCATTCCTAGGCAAGTCACAAGTAAGGGCAAACGCATGATGGAACTGTCATTCAGATCCACTTTGCCTGTCATCTGGTTCAGCTGCCGCAGTCGTCGCGGATTTCTTGCAGAAGTAGGTCTAGTTGGCTGAAAGGATCGGCATCTTTTTGGTTGTCGGATGGAGATGATGCATCCGTTCCAACCCATTCCGCTTCAATTTCACATAGACGTGCGGCCACCCGTGGTATTCCGCCCAGGCGATGTTCACGTTCCAAGACCTCAAGCAAAGCAGGCATGCGAGTCGACACAGCCTGAAGGCTTCGACGCAGGTCTGCCTGGGTACGTCCCTGCTGCTTCAACCAATCCTTCAGCAGGAGGGCCAGCTCATCTTCAACTTGACCAGACCACCCTGACATCAGCCGCCAACTGGAAACCACCGATCTAGTTTGCGTCGGGCACGATCACGAATCTGGGGGGTCATGTGATTGCTCCAGAGGCCTACGACTGCGGTAAGTGCAACAAGGTCATCACTGAATCCTGCGACAGGGATCAAATCTGGCACCAAATCAATGGGCATGATGAGGTAGGTAAGTGCAGCGAGCATGGTGAGTCTGGCCTGTGCAGGTGTTGATGCATCCAAGAGCATTTCCATAGCTTCTAAAGCCGGCCTTGCAAGGCTTCGCCCAGCCTGACGCAACACCTTTTGAAACAGACTCTGATCAATAACGGAACTTTCCAGCACCGTTGCATCGACGGTGGTGTGAGTTGCGGTGGACTCATCAACCATGGTTTGTCGGCGCCGATGTCATTCCATTTTTACCTGATTTATCGAGATTCATAAGATGAGCACCGCCCCTTCTTGGGGCGGATTTCCTACTTTTCAGTGACGTTAATCGCTTAGAGGGTGCTTTCTACCAAACCACTCTGAATTCCTGTTTTGCGTAGTTTTCGCAGTGCCCTTTGTACCACCTGCCTGCAGTATTCGCGACTGCAGCTCATATGTCGTGCAACTTCCGCGAGGGTGCGCCATTCATGAGATCCGTCGAGTCCAAAACGAAGTGTGACCACCATCCGTTCTTTAGGAGTGAGGTTCGCACGATTGAGCAAAGTCCATACCGATGCAGTCCTTTCCGCCATTTCGGCACGCTCCATAGGAGGGATCTCTTCGCTGGGAAGGACATCCACAAGTTCTGAAGGATCGGATTTTGACTTCACAGCTCCTTGAAGACTCACTGTCACACTGCGTAATTCACAAGAGAGCAGATCTTCCACTTCGGCCATCGGCAGTCGCATGGTTTTTGCCAATTGCTCAGCAGTGGCAGGCAAGCCGTTGCTCTGCATCAGTCTTGACTTTGCTGCCCTTAATTTGGTGAGCTTCTCATTCACATTGACGGGAATTCGTATCGTCCTGCTCTGGGTAGATAGTGCCCGGTTAAGCCCCTGGCGAATCCACCAATAGGCATAGGTCGAAAATCGATGGCCACGGGTTGGGTCATATTTCTCCACTGCTCTGGTAAGTCCAAGCGTGCCTTCTTGAATCAGATCGAGAAGATCAAGACCCTTGCCCTGGTAGCGCTTGGCAAGATTCACTACAAGTCTTAAATTGGCAGTGATCATCTGATTCTTGGCTTTCTCTCCGCGACGAATGGTGAGGCGCTGATCATCTGAGTATTCGCATTCGGGCCCTGCTCCACCAGCAAGATGGCAGCGGTCAGTAAGCGCAACCATGGCCTGAACCTTGCGACCCATTGTGAGTTCCTGTTCAGGTGTCAGAAGTTGGTGTCGCCCGATCTCCCCGAGATAGGCACTTAAAGAACTCACCATCTGGAACTCAACTCTTAATTGAACCTAGAGCCAAAGTGTTTCCATCCTGGCTGCGTAAGGAAGAGTGCGGAATTAACTTTTTATGCGTTATTAAACAGTTTCTTCAGGATGTCGTGTTGCTTTGATTGGTGCAGACCCCGCTCGCTCTCTTCTTCTATTGAGATAGCCGTTCATTGAGCTTGATGTCGCTAGCGTCAAAGCGAATTTCATTCATCACATCCACTTGGAAGTCGTCCTCATGCCTGAGATTGTCAACAATGCTGGAATTGCCTACGTCCACTACCTGAGCTTCATGGTTTGCTTTGCTGCCTTGGTGCTTGAGCGAAAGCTGTTGAAGGCTTCCCCAAACCGTGGAGAAGCCACGGCAATGTTAATCACGGACATCGTTTATGGCGTAGCAGGGTTGGCGCTATTGATCAGCGGCATTCTGCGGGTGTTGTATTTCGGCCAAGGAAGTGACTTTTATACTCAAAACCCTTTGTTCTGGTGGAAGGTAGGAGTCTTTATTGTTGCGGGGACTCTTTCGCTTTATCCAACTGTCACCTATATCCTCTGGGCTATTCCACTGCGCAAAGGAGAATTGCCTGAAGTGAGTTCCTCTTTAGTGACTCGCCTCGGTTGGTTCATCAACATCGAAATCATTGGATTTGCATTCATTCCCCTTTTGGCAACCCTGATGGCCCGCGGCGTCGGCCTTCCTTCTCAATAAACCAAATGGTTCCAGATCCATGTCCACCAGCGCAAGACGTTCGTGTTTTAAATGGTGGGCTTCAATTACCCGAGTCCAGAAATGGGCTCGGGTATGTCGACAAATTAGCGACCACCAGTTTTGGTTATCCAAGCCTGCCTCATTGGTGCGTATGGGTTGAACCAAACCCCAAAGGCTCTGTTGCGGGCCATCGCTGGCTAAAGCGATGGGCCAATGCTGTGGATGCTGCATTCAATAGCTGGTCTGAAGTGATTCCACTAACTCGGGTCGCTGAGATTGAACGCGCTCATGTGATGGTGTTTAGAAAACGCCCTCCGCTGCGACAGCTCCCCTCGGGTTGGCGTGCTAGCAATGGCCGCAGTCTGCTGACGATCGTTGAGGCTCAACGCAAAAAGGCAACCCAACTTGAGCCAAAAGTGAAGGTCATGGTTTCACCAGAACTAAGAGCGCCTGTCCTTCAAGCGACAGCCTTGCATGAGCTAGGCCACGCTTTTGGCTTATGGGGACACAGCGAACAGATGGAAGATGTTATGGCTGTTTCCCAGGGGGCATTGCCTTTACTGAATTTTTCTGCCAGAGATAAAATCACCCTGCGGTGGGTTCGTTCCCAATCCAATGACTTTGGGAAAGCACGCTGAAGTGGGAGCTAATCGAAAAGTATCGCTGGGTTAAAAGCTCAGCTTCGACGTGGCGCACCACGCCTACCAGCGAGCACCTCAAGCACTTGCCTCCAGTTCACACCGTGGTGGGCAAGTGCAACTTGCAGATGAAAGAGAAGATCCGCCGCTTCATTGGCAATTGCATCTATATCGTCGTCTTTGCACGCCATTACAAATTCCGCACTCTCTTCACCAATTTTTTTGAGGATGCGATTGTCACCACCTTCTAAAAGCTTGTTTGTGTAACTGTTGGGTTCGGGTGTGGTCTTCCGTTCTTCAATTACTCGAAAAAGTTCACTACAGGCATCCATCGGCGGTGAAAGAGCCAGTGAACCTGCCTGCGAATGCTGGCTTGCTTCTTCGAAGAAACAGCTTCGTGCTCCGGTATGACAACTCACTAAACCAGTTTGTTCGATGCTGAGTAAAAGAACATCAGCATCGCAGTCATAGCGAATTCCCTTGAGTATTTGCGTATGGCCGCTAGTAGCACCTTTATGCCAGAGCTCCTGGCGAGAACGGCTCCAGTAATGAACTTCGCCACTTCTCAATGTCTGCTCCAGGGCAGTTCGGTTCATCCAGGCCATCATCAAAACGGCACCATCAAGCCAGTCTTGAGAGATTGCTGGAATCAGACCTGCATCGTCAAAACTGAGTTGATCGATGAACGAGGGGCTGAGGGG
>PVBE010566922.1_pt1 | contig 14604 bp, 8 predicted proteins | sample 1631181 | NCBI WGS metagenome assembly PVBE01 (sample SAMN08397723, study PRJNA350692) | Marine metagenome, whole genome shotgun sequencing project. | isolation source: water | place: Pacific Ocean | collected 2012-04
GATGACCTCGACATCTTCTTCGGCCTGCTGACCAAGCCCGCCCGTTCCGGTGTCCTCAAGGATCTGGGCTTCAATCCTTCCCCGGCGTGGCTGATCGTCCATCGGCCGCTGCTGAACTCAGTCGATCTTCACGGAGGCCGCACCCTCGAGGTGTCCGCGCTGCTGCAGGTCCCCATGTACATAGGGACCATCGCCGCTCTGTGGTGGGCCTTCGGGATGCGCGGCATGCTGTGGATCGCGCTGTGGACGACCCTGTTCTTCGGAAACCGGGGCCGGCTGCTGGGAGGGTACTTCACCTACGACTGGTACGCGCTCGGCATGGTGGCCATGGCGCTCATCGCTCGCGGGCGAGGCGGTCTGGCAGCGCCGTTGTTGGCATACGGCGGGCTGATGCGCGGCTTTGTAGGACTGCTGTGCATCGGGCCGGCGGTGGGGTGGATCACTGGGCTCTGGGGCAAGAAGGCCGCCAGCCCTGGCCAGTGGTCCGCGGATCGCACGACCCTGCGGTTCCTGGCGGTGCTCGCGGTCACGATGGGAATCATCGGCCTGGCGAGCCTGACCACCCCCTTGGGGACCCAGGCTTGGTCGGAGTGGTACCACAAGATCTCCCTGCATGCCCATCGCATCTCGGCAGGCACCAATCACCTCGGCCTCGCGACGCTGTTCGGGGAGGACTACCTGGTTCCGGGCCTCAGCGAGGGCATGGAGCTCCGGAGAGAGATCCTGGCCCGCCAAGCGCCTGCCTACAGGGCGGTTCAGGCGATCCTGATCCTGTGGACACTGTGGGTGATACCGCGCAGAACGCGCGTCGATGCCTGCGTTCTCGGGTTGATTCCAGCCTTCGCGTTGATGGTCCTGTCCCGGTACTACTACGCAACCTGGGCCATCTTCCTCGTCCTGGGCACGACGGCTGAGCGCCGCGAGGGGAGGGTCCTGGTCCAGTTGGGCATGTTCGGGTTCCTGGTCCTGCACCAGGTGGCCAACCTGACCAAATGGGGCGGCCTCCAAGGGCGCTATCAGGTGGCAAACGGAACCATCCTGGCGCTGAGCGTGGCTGCCTTGGCCTACTACTCGGTCGTGGATTTTCGGTCTCGACGCAAGGGTTGACCGGGGACCGCTCTCCGCACCCTACGACCGACACATCACCCAACCGTGATCCAACATCAGGTCGTCTTCCCCCTCGTCCAAGAACCGCACCGCGCAACCCATCTCACTCGCCACCGCGCCCCCCCTCACCAACACCCAGTCCAAGCGGACGTGGGAGATGCGGTGGGTCTCACCGTCGGTCTCCAGCGTCTCGAGTCCCAGCGTCTCCGCGAGGTCGCCCATGGCTTCCGCATCCGCCCCCGTGTAGTACTCCGGGTCCAGGTTGAAGTCGCCCGCCATCACGATGGAGGTGTCGGAGGGGTACGCCTCGAGCACCGCCTGGATGCTGCCCAGCTGGTCCGCTCGACAGGTGACGTCGTCAGCCTCCATTCCCGCGCTGGTGTGCACCACCACCGCCACCAAGGGTCCCCCGGCCGTGTCGATCTCCAGGTAGGCGATGCGCCCGTCGTCGCCGCAGGGTGCGGTGTTCGACACCACCAACGACGAGCAGTCTCGCCCATCGCAGCCCTCGAGCTGGGCGACCTCTCGATGCACGGCGATGCAGTTGTCTGGATAGCCACCGGCACAGCCCCACTGCCATTCCTCGGTCAACAAGCGCTCGGGCTGGGGATCGTCCCCTCGAGCGCATGCGAAAGGTTCGCCATTGATCTCCTCGCCCCGGTCCACCTCGTCGCAGCGGGCCTGCTCCCAGACCTCCTCCAGAAAGAGCAATCCAGGCCCGTCCTGGGAGATGGCCGAGGCCAACAGACCCTCGGTCTCACCGAAACAGAGGTTGTTGTCGTACCAGTCGGAGCAGATCTGCCGGACCTCCTCCGACGGGCTGTCGGCCACCAGATCCAGCCAGGTGGTGGTGCCGGCGTTCTGGGTGGCCACGGAGCCTACGACCGGCTCGACAGCGGCAGAGTCCCCGGGAGACTCACAGCCGACGAGCAAGACGCAGAAGGCCAGGAAGTGGCCCACGTTCAGAAGATCCCGACCACCACGTAGGCGGCCCCCGCCTCGGTGCCCGCGCCGTCGTTGAGCGACGAACCCAACAGCAGGTCTCCCAGGCCGTCGCCATCCATGTCTCCCGGGCCGGCGAGGGCGTAGCCCACGTAGTCCCCGACATGCCCACCCTGGAAGAGCCAGTCCGCCTCGGCGAGGGACAGGGTACCCTCGAGGTTGTCGAGCCAGAGGCCAGCCAAGCCGGGGGCCTCGTCGTCGTCGTAGACCGGCGCTCCCACCAGCACGTCCGACACGCCGTCGCCATCCACGTCGTCGGCGAAGGCCACCGCATGGCCGGCGCTGTCCCCCTCTTGGGCACCCAGCAGCTTGGCGGTTGCGTTCGCCAGCGTACCCACGCTGGCCGCCGGACCGAGCAGCAGGTAGGCGGCGCCGGCGTTGTTGCCAGCTTCGTCCTCGTAGGGCGCGCCCACCAGCACGTCGTCCAGACCATCGCCGTCCACGTCGCCACCGCCGGCCAAGCCGTAGCCCGCGTGATCGCCGTTGCTCTCGCCGTGGTGGCGGTAGGCCAGGGTCGTGAGATCCAGTGACCCGCCCGTGCCCAAGTCGGAGGCGTACACGACGTAGGCGGCCCCGGAGTCGGCACCCACGACGTTGACCCCGTTGGCACCCACGAGCACATCCGCCAACCCGTCGCCGTCCAGATCTCCCCCCGCCGATACCCGCGCGCCGACGCCGTCGCTGTTGCTCTGGCCCCGCAGCGCCCAGCTGGCGTCCTCGAGGGCCACGTTGCCGTCGACGTCGCCGGGCACCAGGTAGGCGACACCGGGGGTGGTAGCCTCGTACTTGGCGTAGGGCGCCCCGACCAGGACCTCGCCTACGCCGTCACCGTCCACGTCCCCCACCAGAGCCACCGACCAGCCCGCGTAGTCGCTGTCGTTGGTACCGGTCAGGGCGACCCCGTGCTCGGAAAGGGAGCCGTCCTCGAAGGGACCGCGAACCAGCCATGCTGCGCCGGCGTTGCGTTCCCCCTGGTCGTCGTAGGGTGCGCCAACCACGAGGTCAGGCGTGCCGTCGCCGTCCACGTCCATCCCACCGTCGAGGGACTGTCCGGCCCAGCTGCCCGACAGGCCCGTGAGCTTGACCGCCGAGTTCGCCAGGGAGCGCTGGCCAGCATCGTCCCCGGTGACGAGGTAAACGGCACCGCCACTGCTGCCAGCGTCGTCGTCTCCCCGGGCTCCGACCCACAGATCCTCGAGGCGGTCGCCGTCCTGATCGCCCGCGCCAGAGAGGGAACGTCCAGCGCGGTCACTGGCGCTCTCGCCCTCGAGCACGGCCCAGGCGTCGTCGGGGCCGAATTCGTTCACGAAGCCATCGCAGTCGGTGTCCTCGCCGTCCTGCAGCTCCGGGGCGCCAGGATACACGTCGTCATCGTCGTCATCACAGTCGGTGTCGTCCTCCACCCACCCGCTGGGTTGCTCGCAAGCCTCCCGCATGTCGTCTGGGTCGCCGAAGCCATCGCCGTCGCCGTCGGCATACCAGGGCTCGGACCAAGTGGCGCCATCTTCGTCCACTTCACCATCGCAGTCGTTGTCGATGCCGTCGCAGTCCTCGAGCTTGTCCGGGTTGATGGTGGCATCCGAGTCGTCGCAGTCCCCGCCTATGTCCATGTAACCATCGGGCTGCTCGCAAGCGTTGATGGCGCTGTCCGTGTCGCCATAGCCATCGATGTCCGCATCGACGAACCAGATGTCTCCATCCACGAGATCCGCATCCTCGTCGTCCACGAACCCGTCGCAGTCGTTGTCGATGCCGTCACAGGCTTCGTCCACGCCGGGGTGGATGCTGGCGTCGGAGTCGTCGCAGTCCAGGTCGTCCGAGTAGCCATCCCCGTCCCGGTCGATGGGTGGATCTCCCGTGTCCACGGCGCTGTCGGTGTCCTTCCCACCGTTGCAGCCCGATAGCAGGCACGAGCCGAGAGCGAGCATGGCGAGCGGTCTCATGGAGGCCTCCTCGCCCAGGATAGCAGGAACCGCCCCACAGGCCGCATTCATCCCGTGGGGATACCTCAGCGTCTCCATCCGGGAGCCATCCATCATGGAACATTCCTTCGACCGCTGGGACCACCCCACCGACCGCGACCTGGACGGCTTCGTGAGCCTGATGTCGCAGGCCTTTGGCACGGCCCCGAGCCAATCCGCTCGCTGGCTGAACCGTGCGGGCACCGAGCGCGCCAGGATCGTCCTGGCCGAAAACCAGGTGGCCGCCGGTCTGGCCTTCTACGACATGGGCTGGTTCTTCGGGGGCCGCTCGGTGCCGACCTGGGGCATCGCCGGGGTCGCGGTGGCGCCGGAGCATCGGCGCCGGGGCCTGGCCAGCGCCATGATGCAACGCGTGCTGCGAGAAGGCGCCGAACGGGGCATCGCACTGTCGGGCCTGTACGCGGCCAACCACGCGCTGTACCGCAGCGTCGGCTACGGCGAGTGCGGCTCGCGATTCGTGGCATCCATCGCCCCCGACCGCATCGGCGTGGTGGAGCGTGAAGGCACCATCAGGCCCATGGGAGACGAGGATCGCGACGTCCAGCGACAGCTCTACCGGGGCGTCGCCAGGAAGCGCAACGGCTTCCTGGACCGCGACGAAGCCCTGTGGAGGCGCGCTACCCACGACCGCGACGACGAACCCTATCGCTCCTGGCTGGCCGTCGATCCCAGCGGCGCGCCCCAAGGCTACCTCACCGTCCACCCGGCGGGAGGAAAGGGGATCTCCCAAGTCCTCGAGGTCATCGACATGGTGGCGTGCACGCCATGGGCGCTGCGACGCCTGCTCTGCCTGCTGGCCGACCACGCCACCATGGTGGGCGAAGTGCGCTGGCCCTGCTCACCCGCAGATCCCACGATGCTGACCCTCCCGGCGCCGCGGGTGAACATGACCCTGTGGGAGAACTTCTACCTCCGCGTGCTGGACATCGAGGCGGCCATGAAACAACGAGGCTGGCCCGAGGGGGTCACGGGCCGCGTCGACCTCCTCCTGGAAGATCCCGTGGTCTCCGCGAACCAGGGGACCTGGCGACTTGATGTCTCCGGCGGAGAGGCGCGCATCACCCGGGGTGGCAACGGCTCCGTCCGCCTCGGCGCACGGGCACTCGCGTCCCTCTACACCGGCTTTCACTCCCCCTGGACCACCCGCACTGCCGGCCTGCTCGAGGGGCCCGATCGGGACCTGACCGTCCTCGAAGCGCTCTTCGCCGGCCCCGCCCCCTGGATGCCCGAGACCTTCTGATGCAACAACCCACCACCATCACCACCGGCCTGCGCGTTGGCCCCCTCCGCCGCGTGTTGGGTCGCGCCTTTGCCCTCGTGTACGGCTGGAAGGCCGTGTGTCACATCCCCCCGACCACTCGACGGGCGGTGGTGATCGCGGCTCCCCACACCAGCAACTGGGACGGCGTGTTCCTGGTGGCGCTCACCTGGGCCCTGGGCGTCCGCCTGTCGTGGATGCTCAAGAAAAAGGCCTTCCGATGGCCGTTCCGAACGGCTCTCCGATGGCTGGGCGCGGTGCCCGTAGACCGCGCCGCCCCGGGGGGGCTGGTCGATTCGGTCGCCGGCCAGATCGCTCGCGCCGAGGGCATGTACCTGGCCATGGCACCCGAGGGTACGCGCAAGAAGACCGACTACTGGAAGTCGGGGTTCTACAGGATAGCGCTGGCAGCCGAAGTGCCGCTGGTCTTCGGCTTCCTCGACTACGGCCGCAAGATTGGAGGCATGAGCGAGCCGTTCCACCCAACCGGGGACATCGCGGCCGACATGGACCACATCCGATCTTTCTACACGGACATCGTCGGGTGCATCCCAGAAAAGGCAGGCCCCGTGCGACTGCGCACCGAAGACGAGTCAAGCGACGCCAATGGAGACTATTCACCAGGTCTGGAGAATAGTCTTCCAACCAAACACGGTTCGTGACTTAAGAAGGCGGGTTTTCGGCCACGACGTCGCTGGCACGAGCCTTGCTTCACTGCGGAACGAACCCCACCAACAGAGGCTCCCGTGAACCACTCTTCGATAATCCTCGCAACCCTGCTGCTGGGCGCCTGTGGCCAGCCAGATCCAGCCCAACCCACACCCACCCAGCACCAGATGGCGCAACCTGCGCCCACCCCAACGGCGCAAGAAGCCAAGCCCGAAGCGCCACCCTCCCCCGATGCCGCCGTCATCCACACCTGCCCCATGCACCCCGAAGTGCGCCAGGAAGGTCCCGGCGACTGCCCAACTTGCGGCATGAGCCTGGTCCCGGCGGACGATGCATCCGAGGGCTCGAAGGGCGACGAAGCACACGAAGCACACGAAGCACACGAGCACTGATCGGAGCGCTCCATGCCACTCGCCATCCCCATCTCGTTCCTCCTGGCAGCGAGTGCCCTCGCCGCCGAGGATCCCACCGACCTGGTGGCCGCCGCGCTGGCTGACAACCCAGGCCTCGCCTCCATCGAAGCTCGAATCGGGGAGCTCGAGACGCTGGCCAGCGTCGCTGGCAGCTGGCCGGATCCCATGGCCGCACTGGAGTACTCCAACGTGCCCGTCTCCAGTTGGTCCCTGAGTGGACATCCCATGTCGGGCCTGCAGCTCAAGGCGCAGCAGACCATCCCCTTCCCCGGGGTGACCTCGCTGCGGTCCGAGCTGGCGGAGTCACGGGTGGAAGTGGCTACGGCCCAGCTCGACGAGGCGCGCCTGCGCCTGGCGCGGGCGGTAGAGGAGAGCTGGTGGCGCCTGGCCCTGGTCCGGCAGCTCCGTCAAGTCACGGAGCAGCACGTCGCGCTCACCGAGCAGCTCGTGGAAGCCGTCCGTGTAGGCTACGAAACCGGCGCCGCCGGACAGCACGCCCTGGTGAGGCTGGAGCTGTTGCGCGACACGCTCATCGACTCGATTAGAGACCTCGACCGGCAGGAGCGACAGCTCAGGGCTGCGCTGGCAGCGGCCATGCATCGCCGGGACGTCGAACCGCTCCCCACGCCCGCAGAGGCCCAGGCGCTGACCCTGCGGCCCGATGACACGGTAGACCGCTGGCTGGATCGCGCCGTGGAGCAGCGTCCGGCGTTGGCGGAGCTGGCGGCCGTGGAGCGCAGCGCCGAGCTTCAGGCCCGTTTGGCGAGGCGAGATGCCAAGCCAGACCTGACGGTGTGGGCAGGCTACCGCGTCCGCACCATCCAGACCGAGACCGATCCGGGCACCGATCTCGCCTCCCTGGGGCTGTCGGTGCCCCTGACCCTGCAGTCCTCCAGGGTCGGCCGCGGCGCGGAGACCGCAGCGCTCGAGGTGGCCTCGCAAGCTCGCCTGCGGCGCGAAGCGCTGCTGGACACCATCACCGCCGAGCTGACCTCGTCCCACGCCGCCTGGAGTCGTGCCGAGCAAAAAGCGGGGGTCTATCGAGACCAGCTGCTCCCCGCGGGACAGCAAGCTCTCGCAACGACCCTGGCAGACTACCGTGTGGGCAAAGCCGACTTCGCAAGCCTCTACCAGGCCGAGGTCCAGCTGCTGAACCTGGAGCGAGCGCGCCTCACCGCCATCGTCGAGACGCAGCTGCAACGAGCTGCCGTACGCGCGCTCACCGGGGAAACGCAGCTTCCGACTGGAGACGAGCCATGAACCGCCGCAGCCTCTCTCTCCTCGTCCTCGTCAGCCTGCTCCTGGCCTTCACCGCGTCCTGCGATGGCTGGGAAGGCTTCGGTGTGGGAACCGGGGAACAGGCCGGCCAGGACGAGGCCGCCAGCCTCTGGACATGCGGCATGCACCCACAGGTTGTCCAAGACCACCCAGGGAGCTGCCCGCTCTGCGGCATGAACCTGACGCCCACCAGCCAGGCCAAGACCGGGGACGGCGGCGGCCTGGTGAGCATCGATCCGGTCGTGGTGCAGAACATGGGGGTGCGAACCCAGGTGGTGAACTCCCAGACCATCTACCGACACCTCCGCACCATCGGCGAGGTGCAGGTGGCAGAGGACGAGGTGAGCGTGGTCAACCTGCGCTTCAACGGCTGGGTGGAGCGTATCTTCGTGGACAAGACCGGCGACGAGGTCAAGCAGGGTCAGCGGCTCTTCGAGATCTACTCCCCCGAGCTGGTGGCCGCGCAAGAAGAGTACCTGCTGGCGCTCCGCGGCCAGGGGCCCGACAGCGCCCTGACCCACTCCGCGCGCCGCAAGCTGGAGCTGTGGGACATCGACAAGCGGGACATCGACGCCATGGCGACGTCGGGCGAAGCGGCCCGCAGCATCGCCATCCGCGCGCCATCCGCCGGGTACGTACTGCACAAGAACGTGGTGGAGGGTGCTCGGATCAAGGCCGGGCAGGACCTGTACCGCATCGGCGATCTGGCCAGCATCTGGGTCGAGGCGGAGGTCTACGAGTTCGACGCTCCCTGGGTCGCGCTGGGCCAGCCAGCCCAGATGGAGCTGAGCTTCCAGAAGGGCACCGTCCTCGAGGGCGAGGTGGCCTACATCTACCCCACCCTCAACCCCAAGAGCCGCACGCTGCGCGTGCGCCTCGAGTTCGACAACCCCGGCGTGGCCCTCAAGCCCGGCATGTTCGCCACGGTCCACATCCAGTACCGGCGCCAAGACGACACGCTGGCCGTCCCCACCGAGGCGGTCGTCCACTCCGGCGAGCGCGAGCTGGTCTTCGTCTCCCTGGGCAGCGGGCGCTTCGCCGCCCGCGAGGTCACCACCGGGCTGGTGGCCGATCATCGCCTGACCGAAGTGCTCAGCGGCCTCGAGGAGGGCGAGGTGGTGGTCACCTCCGGCCAGTTCCTCATCGACAGCGAGAGCCAACTGCAGGAAGCCGTGCAGAAGCTGCTGGCCCTGCGCGCGGGTGAGGGCACCACGGGCGAGGCAACCACGAGCACGGTCTACTCCTGCCCCATGCACCCCGAAGTCTTGCAAGCCGAGCCAGGGCGTTGCCCCGACTGCGGCATGTTTCTCGAGGAACGGGAGGGCACGAGCGAAGAGCTCGCCTCTGTCTACGGTGCGCAGCACACCGGCCACGACCACGCAACCTACACCTGCCCCATGCACCCGGAAGTGGTCAGCGAGAGGCCCGGCAAGTGCCCCGACTGCGGCATGTTCCTCGAGTCCACCGAGGGCGGACCCTACACCTGCCCGATGCACCCGGAAGTGGTCAGCGAGCGGCCCGGCAGGTGCCCCGACTGCGGCATGTTCCTCGAGGGCGCACAGAGCACCGACCACGGGCACGAGCACTAGGGCCACGCCATGATTGACAAGATCATCGAAGGCAGCGTTCGAAACAGGTTCTTCGTCCTCCTGGTGACGGCGATGGTGGCCATGGCGGGGATCTGGGCCCTGAAGACCACCCCCATCGACGCCATCCCCGACCTGTCCGACGTGCAGGTCATCGTGCTGACCGAGTACCCGGGCCAGGCACCCGGCGTGGTCGAGGACCAGGTCACCTACCCCCTGACCACCGCCATGTTGAGCGTCCCCTACGCCAAGGTCGTGCGCGGCTACAGCTTCTTCGGCTTCTCGCTGGTCTACATCATCTTCGAGGACGGCACCGACCTGTACTGGGCACGGTCCCGGGTGCTCGAGTACCTCAACTTCGTCAGCGGCCGCCTGCCCCAAGGGGTCTCACCCCAGCTCGGACCCGACGCGACCGGCGTCGGTTGGATCTACGAGTACACCCTCACCGACTTCACCCCCCGAGCCGAGGTGCTCCGCAGCAAGCTCGACAAGAACGGTGATGGCGAGGTGAGCGAGTCCGAGATCCCCCGGCCCGAGCTGATAATCAAGGTCGAGGGCGAGTCGATCCCCATCTACGCCGAGGCGCAGCTCGAGGAGCTGTTTCGGGTGACCCATCCCGTGGGGGCCGCCAGCCCCGAAGAGTTCCTGAAACACTCGAGACGTTTCCTGTTGGAAGCCTTCGACCGGGACAACGACGCGCACATCGGCCGCGAGGAGCTGTCCCAGGCCGCCAACTTCCGAGGTCTCGACCTCTCCGAGCTGCGAAGCCTGCAGGACTGGACCCTGCGCTACGACCTGATGAGCCTCGAGGGCGTGGCCGAGGTGGCCAGCGTCGGCGGCTTCGTACGGCAGTACCAGGTGGAAGCCGATCCCGAGAAGATGCGCGCGTTCCGCGTCTCACTGGCCCAGGTGCGCAAGGCCATCCAGCGCTCGAACCTCGACGTGGGCGGGCGCCTGGTGGAGATGGCCGAGCACGAGTTCATGGTGCGCGGGCGGGGCTACATCAGCTCGGTGGAAGACCTCGAGACGGTCCCCGTGGGGGTCGACGCCGACACCCACACCCCCATCCTCTTGAGCCAGGTCGCGCGGATCCAACTGGGACCCGAAGGGCGCCGCGGCATCGCGGAGATGAACGGCGAGGGCGAGGTGGTCACGGGGATCGTGCTGCTCCGCTACGGGGAAAACGCCCTCGAGGTCATCGACCGGGTCGAGGAGCGGCTCGACACCCTGAAGAAGAGCCTGCCCACAGGTGTAGAGGTCCACGTCTCCTACAACCGGGCCGGGCTCATCGAGCGGGCCATCGACACCCTGCAGGTCAAGCTGCTCGAGGAGATGCTGGTCGTCGCGTTGATCTGCCTGCTCTTCCTTCTGCACGCGCGCAGCGCTTTGGTAGCCATCTTCACCCTGCCCATCGGGGTGCTGATGGCTTTTCTGATCATGCGCCTGCTGGGAATCAACGCCAACATCATGAGCCTGGGAGGCATCGCCATCGCCGTGGGGGTGATGGTCGACGCCAGCGTCGTGCTGGTAGAAAACCTCCACAAACACAAGGAGCGCCACCCGGACCGCTCTCAGCTCGACCTGGTGATCGGCGCTTCCAAGGAAGTGGGGCCGGCCCTGTTCTTCACCCTGGCCATCATCACGATCAGCTTCCTGCCCGTCTTCACGCTCGAAGCGCAAGAGGGCCGCCTGTTCAAGCCCCTGGCCTGGACCAAGACCTTCGCCATGGGGGCCTCGACCATCCTGTCCATCACCATCATCCCGGTGCTGATGTACTATCTGGTGCGCGGGCGCATCATCAGCGAAGAGAGAAACCCTCTCTCACGCTTCTTCATCGCCATCTACCGGCCCCTGATCCATGTCGTGTTGCGCTGGCCGCGCTCCACCGTGCTGGCAGCGGTGGCCCTGCTGGGCCTCACGGTGCTTCCCTACAGCCAGCTGGGCAGCGAGTTCATGCCGCCGCTGAACGAGGGCGACCTGCTCTACATGCCCACCACGCCTCCGGGCATCTCCATCACCAAGGCCAAGGAACTGCTGCAGCAGACCGACAAGGTCATCGCCGCTCACCCCCAGGTGGAGCACGTGCTGGGCAAGGTAGGCCGGGCGGATACGGCCACCGATCCCGCACCCCTGACCATGATTGAGACCACCATCATCCTCACGGATCCGGAGACCTGGCCCGAGGGCACCGACATCGAGTCCATCGCCAGGGACCTGGACGAGATGGTGGACTTCCCAGGGGTGACCAACGCCTGGACCATGCCCATCAAGACCCGCATCGACATGCTGGCCACGGGCATCAAGACCCCCATCGGCATCAAGCTGCTGGGCGACGACCTCGAGGAGCTCAACGCCATCGGCGAGCGCATCGAGGCCGTGGTGCGCGAGCTGCCAGGGACCTCGAGCGTCTACTCGGAGCGAGTCACGGGGGGCAACTTCATCGACATCGACGTGCGCCGGACCGACGCCGCTCGCTACGGCTTGGCGGTAGCGGACGTGCAAGACGTGGTGCGCAGCGCCATCGGCGGCATGAACGTGACCTGGACCGTTGAAGGTCTCGAGCGCTACCCGGTCAACCTGCGCTATCCACGGGAGCTGCGGGGCGACATGGAGGCCCTGAGCCGCGTGGCCGTGCCCACCCCCATGGGACACACCGTACCCCTGTCCCACGTAGCCGACATCGGCATCTCCAAGGGCCCGCCAGCCATCAAGAGCGAAAACGCTCGCCGCACCGCCTGGATCTACGTCGACCTGGACAAAGAAACCCCCGAAGGGCGTGACCTGGGTGGCTACGTCGAGGCCGCGAAGCAGGTGGTGGAGCAACAGATCCAGCTCCCCGCGGGCGTGAGCCTGGTCTGGTCCGGCCAGTACGAGTACATGGAGCGCGCCTCGAAGCGGCTGTCGGTGGTGGTCCCCCTCACCCTCGGGCTGATCATCATCCTGCTCTACGCGCACTTCCGCCGCGTAGGCGAGACCGCCATCGTCATGGCCACCCTGCCCTTCGCGCTGGTGGGCGGCATCTGGCTCATGTACCTGCTGGGCTTCGAGATGAGCGTCGCCGTGGGGGTCGGCTTCATCGCGCTGGCCGGGCTGGCGGCCGAGACCGGCGTGGTCATGCTCGTCTACCTGGAGGAGGCCATCGACCGCTTCCGGGACGAGGGACGCATGAACAACCTGGAGGATCTGAAGAAAGCCATCATGGAGGGCGCCGTCGACCGCGTGCGGCCCAAGCTCATGACCGTGGCCACCACCCTGATCGGCCTGCTGCCCATCATGTTCGGCACCGAGACCGGCACCCGGGTGATGAAGCGCATCGCGGCGCCCATGGTGGGTGGGCTGATCAGCTCCACGATCCTCACCCTGATCATCATCCCCGCGGTCTACCTGCTGTGGCGCTGGTTCCTCATGCGCTGGGTGCACCGAGAGGTCGACGACGTGGCGTGAGGGAGCCGGCGCCGAGCGCTCGGCCTATCCGTCCAGCCACCAGGGTCGCGGTGACACATCGACGCCCAAGGCTGTCAGCTCGGCGGCACCCTGCTTCACGAGGCTTGCGCCGTCTTGGCCCTGGACGAGCAGCGAAGAACCCTCGGCATCCAGGGCCAGCCCCGCCTCGTGACGGGTGCGAGCGAGCTCCACGGGGGCACCGAACTGCTCGCCGCGTTCGAGAGCGCGAGCCCACCAACGGATGGCGCGTCCTTGCCTGCCACCGAGCCAGGCTCCGAGGCCGGTCAGACGCAGGAGTTCCACTTGCTCGGAGGCCACCTTGCGGGCGTTGCGACGGGCTCTCCTCAACGCCTTTCGAGCCTGCCCGAGTTGCTTCGCGTCACCCCGCCCCGCACGGCCCAGGTGCAGCAGGCAACGCCCGACGAGCACGTTGCTGTGGTGGAACGGAATGACCATGCTCTCCCGCGCCACCAGCGCCTCCGCACGCACCAGCGACACCTCGGCCTGGTCGAGCTGGCCGGCGACGACCTGCGCGCGCGCCTTGAGTCCGTACAGGGAGAGGTTGCGCACCTCCTGCCCGATCTCGATGTTGATGGCGATGGTGGCATCCGCTGCGGACTGCGCCTCCTCGAGGCGACGCTGCTGGAGCAGGAGGATGGCGCGGGCCTGCTGCTGCAGGGAGAGCACGAAACGATCGTTGTAGGCGCCGGCAGCTCGCTCCATCTTGCCAAGCATGGCCTCGACCTCCAGGAAGCGGCCCTGCTCGATGGCCGTGTAGACCCAGAAGACCAGCAGGGTGGTGGCATGCCACAGCTCACCCTTCTCGTAGCCTCGATCCACGACGGCCTCGTCGTAGGGGATGCTCCAGTCGCCTGCCAGGAATCCGTAGATGACCTCGCCGAAGCGTAGGTACAGCGCGTTGCGCGGCTGACTCGCGCCACCGCTGTGACGGGCGTACTCGAGGATGCGGCGAGCGAGACCGAAGGAAGCGCCGGACCAGCAGAACCCCACGCTGCTCGAGGAGAGCAGCTCGACACCGCGGTCTACCCGCTCCACCCCCACGTCCAGGACGCGGCAGGGCACCTCGGGCGCGTTGAGGGTGAACATGGCGGCGTCGATGCAACCCAAGGCCCGCACGTAGTCCACCAGCACCTTGAAGCCACGGTTGAAGCCCGGGCCCGGGACGCGGCGACGGATCGTGGTGGGGAGGTAGAGGTGCTGCACCAGGCGGAGCATGCCCAACCCGAAGCGCAACACCGCGCGAGGCCTGGAGCGCGCCACCCTGAACCCCAGCTGCCGGAGCACGCGCTCGAAGTAGTCGACCGCCTCGACGTAGTGTCCACGGGCGAAGTAGGCGCGACCCGTGTTCTCCTGCAGCCGCAGCAGCTCGTCGGGATCGAAGGACCCTCGAGCCTGGCGCCCGACCAGGTCCATGGCGGCCTGGTAGTAGTTCAAGGCCTCGATGGACGCGGAGCAGCGGGCGGCCTCCTCGCCAGCGAGGCTCATGTATCGCCCGGCCTTTTCCGGCTCCTCGGCAAGGGAGTAGTGGTAGGCCAGCATGCCGTAGAAGTCGTTCAACCTGTTGGCGAACACCCGCTCGATGGATCGCGCCACCCGCAAGTGCAGCTGCTTGCGGCGCTGGAGCAGCAGCGACTTGTAGGCGACTTCCTGGGCCAGGGCGTGCTTGAACAGGTACTCCAGCTCCTGCATGCGGATCTGCTCCTGCAGGAACTGTGACTCGGTGAGGATGCGCAGGTGCTCGTCGGTATCCAGGGGGGTGTCGAGCACCTCCTTGAGGATGCGCCTGAAGAACCGCCGTCCGAGCACCGAGGCGGTCTTGAGCAGCTCGCGCGTGTCCCTGTCAA
>PVBE011968429.1_pt1 | contig 14604 bp, 13 predicted proteins | sample 1631181 | NCBI WGS metagenome assembly PVBE01 (sample SAMN08397723, study PRJNA350692) | Marine metagenome, whole genome shotgun sequencing project. | isolation source: water | place: Pacific Ocean | collected 2012-04
CGCAAGTTATAATAAGTATTAATTTTAACAGGGTTATTCACTGTAGAAAACACGACCTACGGGGTTTCCAGTAACAGGCTGCTGTAGATAGCTGTGAAAGGCAGAATTAAAAGAGTTGTCGACGAGAGAAAAGAGGTGGGGATTTAGATAAAAACGAGAATCAGGCCATGCGCCAGCAAAGTGCAATGCCGTAACAGATAAAAGAGTACTAGAAACACAATTCATAGAATCTTTTGAGAGTGGGTCTGCTGAGAAAAGATGTCGAAAACGAGATGCCATTTCCCATGACCATAGTGCTTGAAATTCATATGGTAAGGTTTGAATATCGAACAATTCTCGAACTTCATGGTTGAAATGGGGTTCATCTCCACCATCTGTAAGGCTTTGAACATTGGAGTTGTAACGACAGTAAATATCCCTTAATTCATGAGAGTGTATTTCAGTGTTACAGACAAAGACACCTGATGTTGAATAATCGTCACGAACTGGAAGGTTGTGATATGCGTAAATATCATCATGCTTCATGAAGATAGCTGAATCAAGAGGATAGTTTTGGGAATAAAAATGATGGCGATAAAAAGAGATTACCCTATTGCAAAGGTGAGTGTCATAAGGTAAATCATGAACCTCACTTACAATAGCAAATTTACCAGTTTTGTAATTATCAAATATATTTTTGCCGAAGGGATTAAAAAGAATGTCTGAATCAAAATAAGTAATATTAAGAGAATGGCTGAATAATTTTGACATAGAGTCTGGGATAAGAAGCTTTTGCCAATTTTTTTTCTTACCTTTAGAAGATTCCAAAGTTTCACTATCAATATCTGAGACAACTACGGCTAGCCCAAGATTATTATTAAGACAATATTTACGGGCAAAGGGAAGAGCATACATCTCAAATCTAGACAGGTGATCATCTCCTATTGCTAGCGTAACCAGCCAATCAGTAAAGCATTTATCCGAATAGAACTTAATTGACATAATCAATGGATTAATACGTCTAATATAGCATATTAGGGATAAAGCCTAATAGCATCAAAGCAACAAAAAGAATACTATGAAATGAGATTTATCTGAGATATTGCAGTAGATTGATCCAAAAAGAAAGTAGATAATAATAGATTAGTATTAAGTAAATAGAAATGCACAATTATAAAATAGAGGGCGTGGGCAGATTGACAAAAAATGCTCCATCCCTATAAAATGAAAAAGAATCAAGTGATTCTAGAAAGATGTCAGGCCTTGTTTCGACTATGTCTTTGTCGAACGGATTCCGGCTAAAGAAAAAGAACCTAATGCTGCGAATGATTACCGCTTACCCTCCAAGTAAGAAAAGTAGATTTAGAAACATAAAGATCATCACTTATTTTCTTTTATGGATAAGTATAGTAGGAAGAATTATTGGATTTTATAGAATAAAAAAGAAAAGCTATACATTCCTTGATGCCTACTTAAAGACAAATAGTAATATAGAGAAGTTCAGAATACGTGATACGAATTCGGCATACTATTCAATCTATGAATACGAAGATGGCTTATACGAACCAGATGTAGCCTGCACAATGAAATCAATACTAAAAAAGGGAAATCAATTTCTAGATGTTGGAGCAAACTGGGGACATCACACAATTTTTGCCGCTAAAGTTTGCAATGCAAGAGTTATATCAATAGAACCAAATCCAGATGTATTTGAAGACCTTAGTAGAACTATAAAGGAACTGGGTGTAGCCGATAAGGTAAAAAGTATAAATGTAGCATTAGGTGACAAAAATTCTAGAATGTTTCTTGAACAGCACTATTATGATTCAGGCGTAGGGTCTATTAACAAAGATTTTTCAAAATGGATGGAAGAAAGTTTGATCTACGAGAAAAGAATGAAGAGATTACTAAAAATTAAATCAATTAATTATCCAATAATGTGTAAAAAGTTAGATGATATAAATATAAATAATAATATGGTGCTGTGGAAAGTGGATGTAGAAGGTGAAGAAAGCAAGGTCATTAAGGGTGCATTAATTACACTTAGGAGGAACAGGCCATTCTTGTTACTAGAATTTCACAATAAACTAGAGAATAATTTTAAAGATTATAAGAAAACGATAGAATCCGAAAATTACATTGTCTATGAAATTAAGTCGATGCAGCTCACTAAAGGAAAACATTCCGTCACTTACGAAGAAATAGGTAAAGGTCAATTTCCTACAAGTAGATATGGTAATGTCCTCGCCGTTCCTGCATAAAAACTGAATTACTTGAAAGAGTTGCTTAATGACAACTAAATTAGTAAGCAACGTGATAGAATCAAATCAAATTAGTAAGGTTTTTATGGATAAGAAAGGAGATCGTAAACCAATGAAGCTTCATAAAAAATGATTACTAACTCAATAAAATAGATAAAAATTAAAATGGCAAGAGAATGCATTTCATTCGTTATATGCACATACAACGGAGCTAATTTTATTTGCGTTCAGTTAGAGTCAATAATTAAATTACTTCTACCTGGTGATGAAATAATTCTTTCAGATGATAATTCAACAGATAGGACATTAGAAATAGTCCAAAATATTAAAGACAACAGAATAAAGGTATTTAGAAATACAAGGGTACTAGGTTATAGCGCAAACTTCATTAAAGCCATCAAGCATTCGAGTAATGATATTATATTCCTATCCGACCAAGATGATTATCATATATTTTCCTGTGTTCAAAAGTCAATAAATGAGCTTGAAAGAGGTTGTGATCTGTACGTAGGCTCATTGCTAATAGCAGATAAAGACTTAAGTCCTTATGGCTTTATTGGATTCAAAGGAAACACTACCATTGAGGGGCCAAATATAATGTTACGTAGTAAGTTGTTAATATCCTGGTTCCTAGGGAAATGCTCAGTTTTTGGCTGCGCAATGGTATTCAGGAAAAGCTCAATAAATCAACTACTAGATCATGAGCAACGAATAAAAGGGTTTCCACATGATCTGAGTATCTTGTTATACTGCCTATTTCTTAACAAAAAAATATATCTTGCTGGTGCTATACATGTTATCCATAGGATACATGGAGGGAATGCTAGTCCTCTAAAAAGTAGGAACAGTTTCTTCAGAAAAATCATCACAAGATTGAAATTCGTGCGGATATATGCTATTTTATATTTAAGCAATTTCTGTAAACAGATCTAGACTAAGCAATGACTAATCAGGAGACACTTAAGCAAGAAGAAGAGTATTTTGACAACTTAAATTATGCTAGGCGAAATACATCTGTAATATACCCAGAAATTGACTGTAGAAGTAATGACATCTATCTACCTAGTGATCCATCTATTCCTCCATGCGATCCGATTGTATCTAAAGTCTTTAATAAGCTACAAAGAAGGGCTATGAAGGTTATGTCAACGAATAAAGGGAACAGTCTTGATGTGTGTTGTGGTCCTGGGTGGCTAACTCTAGAGTCAGCTCGACTTGGTTATACCGCAAATGGTGTTGACCTCTCAAAAGAGGGTATAGAAATGGCGCGTCAATACCTACAGACTCAACCATTAGATATTCAATCATCAATAAGTTATAGCAATTGTAAAATCGAAGATTTCTTATCTCAAAACAGTGACATCAGGCTAGATCTAATTACTGGCTGGTCTGCATTCCATCATTTGCTTGATATCAATAGTTTTTTTGAAAATATCATGAAAAACTGCAACCCCAGTGCTATTTTTATATCATTTGATGATCTTGAATACGACAAGTATACTCATTTTTTGCGCAAGTTTTTTTTATTCGTAATGCCGATTAGAGGCTGTTCATATTTGCAAAAACTAGTAATGCTATTTGGCAAAAATCGTAAAAAGTATTACTCTCGTATTAGTATTGACTCACCTGCAGAAATTGAAGCCGAAAAATATACTTCTGGTGCTAACCAGATATTTGATTTCTTTTACAATTATCTTGATTCAGTGGAGGTAGTCTATGCAGGTGGTTTCGCAGAAGCAGTAGCGTATCGTTTGAATGTATCCTCTCCAGAAATCAGACGCATCATTTCAATTTCACTATATATATTTGAAAACTGTCTAATGAATCTAGGTGCAATTAAGCCACGTTATCGACTGTTAATAGGGAGAAAGAGAAAATGAGTAGAGAGATATATAAATCGTATGGAAGCCTTTTTGAATCAATTTACGACTGCCGTAATCATACGAGAAAAGAATCCTATTACATAACTAACGAAGGGTTCATTGTGGAGTACTTAATATACACTCTGCGCTTGTTTGACGGCAGTGAGGAGGCTGACAGCAAAACCACTTTAATCACAACTGTCTGTTCTTATCTTGGCTTCATTAATCGGTTGTTTAGAAAAATAAGGATTGAATTCAATAGTGTTGAGGATAATAGTACAATTTGCATAGCTCCAGGATATTTTGTGGCTGAACTATCTAATTATTTGAATCAAAGTGTGAAAGATGGGGAGTATGAATATTCCGATAAAATTCAACTGTACAGCACTAATCCACTAGATGAAAAATCACTAAAATCATGCTCGCAATTAATTAATCAGACACGAGTAGATCTCGATATTTTAACTATTCCAAAATACACTAATGTTAGATCCACATTGGCATTCATCCAATCCTCCTATACTCACTCAGTAGAGGAAACAATCTCGAGTTTTCTAGGTACTTATTACCGAAGCAAGATTGATATTCATAAACGATTATTTAAGCCGTATATGGGGTCGCGTTACATGTACTATCTGTCGTCGAAATCAGCGTTTTCATCATTTGTAGAGTCGAGATCATTAACAATAATCACGGCATATCCGGCAAGTCCATTTTATAGGTTGATAATAGGATTAAAAGAGTCGGAAATTGCAGCTAATATCGTGAAACAAATTGGTCTAATTGATGAAAGCTCATATCCATTTGAATATCTATTCCCAAGTAAATTCACAAGAGTTACAAACTACATTGTAAAATCAAAGCATCTCCATGATCATCTAAGAGCATCAGTTCCTAAAGCAACAAAGATTTTATTGAACGGTATATCTAAAAATAGCACATTTGAAGCTAGATCATTTTGTAATAAGAAAGAAATAGCCGGGGCAGTATTATTTCTTGGTACCAATCTTAACAACTCATCTCTAATGATCAAGGCATATTGCTGGACATCATATGTACTTGTAATTCTAAAGTTAAACTACTGGAAGTCCAGTAGCGAACTATTAATAATCAAGCCTCATCCGCTATCACAGTTTATTGATCTGTTCGTTTTGTATATCATATCAGTAATCCTGCCAAAAACTAAGTTCATATCACCAAATTCTATTCTGGAACACATTAATAGAAATCAGGTCAATGTGAAACTAATGTCATCATGTAATTCGACTGCTAGCAAGCTCTCATCATTAGCTGGAGTGAAGCATTATAATTATAATTTCTCAAGTAAGACATTTACGTCTTTCTACTCTGCAGTAGCAGCTCTATGCAAATTGGTTGCAGTAAAGTTATAATAGCTTAGCTTAAATTTAACTTTTTTCATGCCGACCCTTTCCATATGCTATGCCACATTCAATCGCCTTAGTTATTTAGAGAAAAGCATTGAATCACTGGTAGACAATCTTAGATCGAATAACCTAAAACTCGAGATTGAACTAGTAGTTGTTGATTCGTCAGATGGTTCCTCAGCGGCTGTCGAGAGACTATGCTGTAAATATAGAAATGTATTTAATAATGTGATATATCAATGGCTAGAGCCGAATGGTACCGATTCTGCTTATAAATCATGTGTAAGTTTGTCAAATTCAGAATATATATGGTTTCTTGCAGATGATGATATTATATCGGATGATCTTAGGACTTCATTACCTCTAATAGTGACGTCTCTAGAGAAAGGGCTATCAGTACTAATGAATATGTCTCTTTACTCATCATCACTTGAAGGTGAACTTATCAATAGTCTTTGTGATTGCAATAAATCACCAAGAAAAGTGTCGTTAAATTCAATTTTAGAGTATGCAGGGAATCTTCCAAGTCATATTTCATTTGTAATATTTCCTAGAGACAAATGGAGATATTATGAAAGAAACTTTCCGATATTTCCGCACCTTCGAATCGCTGGTATTAATCTCGCTGTTGCTCTAGAAGGATATATAGCAATTAATAGTCCAATTGTGAAATTGAGATCCGGTATGCAATCATGGACGAGATATAGCTACAATATATGGTATCAAACCTGGCCATCACTACTTCTATACCTAGATTGTGATATCAAAACGATATTAAATTTTGATGGTTATAAGCATTCTCAATTCATTCGAAATTTATTACTATATAAAGCGACTGGCTCATTTATTACATCGAACCCATGTCTTTTTGAATTCATGCCATATTCACATCACATGCTTCTAAAAATAGCGCGCTTTCTTACCCTAAATTCTTGTATTAGAATTTCTATTGTACTCTCTGCATTCGCAAGGTTTCCTTCAATCTCATTATCACCTCTTATTAAGCAGGATGGGATCTAACCGTATATAGGGATAAAATTGCTAAGAAAAATAATTCTAACCATTAGATTTTGATAATAGTACAGTGCATATTGTTTTTTTTTATTGAGTGAAGAAATCAGACTGATCTGGCATATGGAATTATTATCAATACTTTAAATATTCAAACATAGGGAGGTATGCTTGGGTAAGTAAACGATAGCCATTGCAAGAAGGAAAGCTGATTAATTTATTCATTATAGTTTTGATACCATACCCACAAACAAATAATTCTCCATATTAATTCGAGATCCTTATTGTTACCAGTATTGAATTGTTGTATGACATTTTTTAAATAGTAATTATTATGCTTAGAAATCAAATCATCAAGCATAAGCTTGTCGATGATATAATCAAGATCACAGTCAAATAAACCATCCCTTAGCCCAAAAGAGAAGGGGAATGTAAGTCCCTTTTTTGATCTATGTATAGATTCAGTAGGCAAATAATGCTTAGCTATCTGACGAAGCTTCTCCTTAGGATCATAGATATTCGAACTCATGAACATCTGAGGTTTTTTAAGTCTTAGGCTTATGAGGTCCTTGTCTAGAAAGGGTGATCGTGATTCAACCGAAAATCGCATGGAATAAATATCATTATAGCGCAAAAAGTCATTAGCGAGTTCATTATGTAGTTCGAAACTGAAAAGATCATTATAATAAAAATTAGATTTTTGTATATTTCTCGCTTGTTCTTCGAATATAACATGCGAAAAGATATTGGGCGCTTGAGAGGAATACAACTGAAAATATGTCTTAGCAAGATCTATTTGACCGCTATTATTGAAAATAGGCTGTCTTCCATAGTTACCAAAAATTTCATCTCCCCCATGCCCAGTTAATGTTACTCTAAATCTTTTGGAGATTTCTTTGAATAGGAAATAAGAAGGTATGCTACCAGCGAATGGCTCTGCGTGTATGAGAAGTGAATCTCTCAAACAATCAAAAAACATCTGTTGAGATATGACAACTTCATTAAATTCCGCTCCTATATATTGTGCAGTAATTTTGGCTTCTTCTATTTCATTGAAACTATTTAGATGGTTATCTGAAAATCCAAAGCAGAAAGTACTAATCTGATGGTCCTTAGATGCAATTGCACTAATCAATGCAGAATCAATTCCTCCAGAAATTAGGGAGCAAATAGGGTAATCTGACATGAGCCATCTTCGAGTACTTCTGACAAGAATATCTTCAAGAGTAGATTCATTGTTAGTGTATTTTTCGGTGGTTTGATTCAGGATGATTTGTTGGTATTTGAGTTTTATAGATTTCCCGATACTAGCTCTAAGTAGCCTTCCCTGAGAGAGTCTAATGACATTTTTGTATATTGTGAATGGTGCTTGTATAAAGCCAGTTCCAAGGAAACGGTCGACACTTTGCGTATCTATTTCATAATGCCTGCCCTTCATAGAGATTATTGCTGACAATTCAGATGCAAAAAAAAGTTCATTCTTATTACTTGTAACCAGCAAATTCTTCATTCCTGGGAAATCAACAGCCAAATCAAGATTATTAGTGACCTTATCAAATATTGCGATAGCGAACATACCATTAAGTTCGTTAAAGATATCTATTCCCTTGGCTTTATAGCCAACACCTATTGTGTCGGCTTCTGATGTCTGTGTATTAATTTGATATCCTTTGGATTTAAGTTCTTGTCTTATTTGTTGATGGTTGAATATTTCTCCATTGAAGACCATTAAATAGCGACCCAAATCACTTATGTAGGGCTGTATGCCAGATATTTTATTGTTAATCACAAGCCTATTGATGCCTAGGAATACATAGTATTCAGAAGAGTCTGGTTTTAAGCAGTGATAATTTTGATCATCGGGTCCTCGATGTAACATATTCTCGGAGGCACTCTGCATGTAGAGCCTGCCTAACGTCTCGTCTTTCGTAATGCAACCGTAGATTCCGCACATATGGTATAATTTAAATAGGATTGAGTTAGAAGGAGAAGGAAATTGGGAAATATAAGGAACTGTCGTCTCTGTAAGGGGAGTGATCTTATTAGTGTGGTGAATCTTGGGAATATGAATCTCAGTGGTCACTTTCCAACCACGGAGGAAAGCGGTTTAATAGGATCAGGTCATCTAAACCTATTATGGTGCAGAGAGTGCAATTTAGTTCAACTTGACAATAGCATAGACGGATCTCTGATGTATGGAGATAACTACGGGTACCGATCAGGATTGAATCCATCAATGGTAAGCCATCTTGAATCAAAAGTAAAATATCTACTGAATAGCTTTTTTGAAGGGTGTGATAAAAGCAAATCTGTTCTTGATATAGGTTCAAATGATGGAACACTTTTAAGTTTTTACCCAAGTCGATTCAAAAGAGTTGGAGTCGATCCGACAATAAAAAAGTTTGGCTCATACTATAAAACTGGAATTCAAAAGGTTGAGGATTTCTTTTCTTCTAGTGTTATAAATAGTTTGAATGTAGATGTAGCTAAATTCGATATAATCACATGTATTGCAATGTTTTATGACCTTGAGGATCCGATCTCCTTCGCTAAGGATATCAAATCATGCTTGAAGCCTAATGGCATATGGCATTTCGAGCAGAGCTATCTACCATGTATGCTAAGAACCAACTCATACGATACTGTATGTCATGAGCATATCGAGTATTATTCTCTAACTACAGTAACTGAAATTTTAAAAAGATCTGGGCTTAAAGTTATAGATGTTTCTATTAATTCTGTAAATGGTGGTAGCTTTGCTGTAACTGCAACTCATGAAGATTCGGATAAAAAGATTTCACCAGTAGTTGAGTGGATGATTCGGCAAGAAATAAGTTTAGATTTGAGTAAGCCTAAAATTTACAGAAACTTTGAATACAATGCATACAAGCATGCTGCAGATCTTAAGGATTTAATATTAGCATTAAGATCTGATAATAAAAGGATAGCAGGATACGGAGCCTCTACAAAAGGGAATGTCATTCTCCAATTTGCCAAGCTTACAAAAAAGGAACTTTTTGCTATAGCTGATGTCAACCCATTGAAGCATGGATGTGTTACTCCAGGGACGAATATCCCAATTCTTTCAGAAGGTGAGGTCTTTAAGCAGAGCCCTGACTATCTATTAGTTCTACCATGGCACTTTAGAGACTATATTATCCGTAAGGAGAATAAATTCCTTGCATCGGGAGGTAAAATAATATTTCCCCTTCCATATATAGAAATAGTTGGATAATTATAGCGTGATCGTAGGAGGTAGTGGGCAGGATGGGTTGTTGCTGTCTAAAAGACTTTATAATGCATCAGTTCCTTATATTTCTATATCATCGAAGGAGTTGCATATTTTTAATGGATTTAGGTTTTGTTTCTACCAACGGTATAATTCGGATCTAAGTATTGAGTTCTATGACAGCCTTTTAGAAGGTTGCTCAGTGGATATTATTTACTATTTAGCGGCAGTGAATAAGTCGACTTCATTAGCAGAAGATTATAAAAACTGCAGATCAGCTATTCAACATGTTAATGTTGAAGGTTTCATCAATATTCTATTGTTACTTGCAAAGAAATCTCAGAACCCATATATAGTTTACGCTTCCTCTTGCCTGATATATGATCTTTCTATTAATGCCCAACTCGATGAGTCAACTCCCTATTCTCCATCCTGTCCATATTCTGATTCAAAGATTTTAGCAATCTGTTCGGCTCGTAATTTATTCGATAAGCGCTTTGACATATTAAATGCTATATTTTTCAACCATGAGTCAAGGCTTAGGCCCAATTCATTCTTCAGTAGCAGGTTGATTAGAGCAGCTCTTAATAATTCAGACAAGACGTCTAAAATCTCTCTGCTTAATCCTAACAATATATACGACTTTTCACTTGCTAAAGTCTTCGCCAAGCTCCTTTTTGAAATTCAATATTTGCGCATTTCTGGAGATCTTATATTTGGATCTAATCAAGGTCTTTTGATTTCTGAGTTTGTTAAAAAAATCGCATACCACACTAATTCAAATATTAACGATCGTATTTGTTATAAAAATGCTGATCCACCTAGGCTTGCGTGGAGCTCTACAAAATTACTACGTTCTATTTTCCCACATGATAAAAACCTGACTTCATCAACTGATGAACGTGTAAGCTCATTAGTGGCTGATTATATCTATCATTCTTGATTATGGGACTCGATATCTCCAGTCTTCTTCTTCTTTCGAAATTTGCAAGTGATATGAGGTCAAGGGATACTCCGATGAAGATTCTTATCGCAGGTAGGCCCAAGATTTACGCAACGCATTCATCACTAGATAAATACAGTCTTTTGTCTCCCCATCTGGTCAATGATATGCCTTATTATGGAGAGTCAATAATAGCATCTATATTTGGTTGCGATCTCAATGACGTAGATGTTTTGGATAAGTCATCATTCGAAGGTGCTTCAGTAGTTTTTGACTTATCGGCTAACCCAAGCACACTTGAAACATCTCTCAGGCAAAAGTATAATTTAGTCTTGGATTTAGGTACTAGCGAGCATGTTGGTTCGCCAGTAAATTCTATCTTTAATTTGCTTTCATGTGTTGGCAATGGTGGATATTATATTTCAGTGTTACCTCACACAGGTAATGTTGATCATGGTTTTGTCAGTTTCTCAAGATGTTTCTTTGAATCTATGGGTCTAATCCCACAAATACAGTTAGTTCAACACCACATATATAAGGAGATTTCTGGTTCTTTGACAAAGACATCCATCTGGGATGCATTACATCCATTCTTTTCTGGTCACTTGGATGGTATTGCTGACGGGTCATTTTTGTGCCATGTGCTGAATTATCTAAATATTTCAACCAATCACTTTACTATTTTTCGTGTAAATAAAAACTTGCATGATTTCGATGAACTTTACAGCATGATAAATCAATTTGTATATCTACGTATGTATGCCTTATCAAATCCTCTCTCAAGTCAATCCGAAAGAATATTTAATCAATACACACTGCCATACGAAAAAATAATTTCAAAGATATACAAAATCAACCCGTTTCTAGCATGTAAATTAAGCTACACTTTATTACTTGAGTCTACTATCTGGTTGCCATTCTGAGGAGGAAATTTAATGGGGGTTAGGGTGAAGCAAGCGTCGCTGGAATCAAAAGCTCACTTATTTTTTTCCAATCAATCTATTGGATCCTTATTTAACGATATTATTGAAAAGGCTAGAGCAAATGCTAATGTTACCGTTTTCAATGGACCGGCATACGTTCGTAGTAGTTACTTGATGAGGTTGATTAGCTGGGCTTTATATACAATAAAACTGTCAATACATGTCATACTTTTCTCAGATAGATATGATCATCTTCTAATAGTCAGCAATCCTCCATTTGCGCCCCTGATCAGCTGTTTATCACGCAAGCCTTATTCCTTGCTGATCTATGATCTTTACCCTGAAGCCCTGGATCAAATTAAATTGCCGAATTGTCTTAAAAGCTTAGTATCTAATTTATGGAAATTGACAAACTCATACGTATATCCCAAGGCCTCTAAAGTATTTATAATTTCGGAGCCAATGGCTTTTCAGCTTAAGCAATACTATAGGTCTCATGAAGAATGGAATACTTCTGTTACTGTAATTTCGCCTTGGTGCGATACCAGCAGATTCTATCCCTCTCATAAACTTTCAAAAGAGTATCGATCTGATAGAAAATTATTAGACTCCCAGCTGTTTATTACATATTCTGGGAATATGGGCATAACACATCCTATAGAAGAATTCATATCTGCGTGCTCACTTTATGTTGATTCAAATATTAAACGGCATCAGTCTTTCAAAGCTTTGCTTATAGGATTTGGCACAAAGTATAAATCCCTATTTAATCAAGCTAAAGAAGCTGGCTTATTAGATAAATACGTTGAGTTCAGCCCTCCTTTGAATTCTTTTGATTTAAATGCCTGTCTTTGTGCTTCTGACCTTGCTCTTATTGCTTTAGATGGGCCTGCATCCCACGTATCCTTGCCTAGTAAAACCTTTACCGCCCTTGCCTCTGGGACACCACTTCTAGTTATTGCTACTGAGTACTCAGAACTCGCAAAACTTGTTGTTGTGCATAAATGTGGTTTTGTTGTTGAGCCTGGCCCTAATGCGCCAAGAGAAATATGTGAAATTATTTCTAATGTTTCTAATTCAAGAGATGATCTACAATTGCTGTCAAACAATGCATTGCTAGCTTCTAGATTCTTCACTATCGATAATGCCAATCCACTTATAAATCACCTTCTAAGTAGTTATTAATATAAAAGCAAAATATGGTTTGTCAACATGTACTCACTTAGAAGCGGAAGTTTTCCCTCTATGGTACGAACTGACTTCGAACAAATTAGAATTGTTGAATTAAATGAACATCTTTATTTTCAAGCCATTTCATAAAAAATTAAATAATCAACAAATAGCAATACTTGTCAATTCTGCGACGCCTGAGATTGGGCGAGAACCAATAAAACATTATAATTCAAAGAGAGCAGGCCCATTAAAACATTTGCCCTGCAAGATTATCAACGAATCTAGTCTGTTAGTTCTAAAAGAATAAATATCACTTAGATTCCATAATTACCGATTTCTTCGCTGAGACTTATAAGCAACTAACCAAAGATTACTCATTTTCTACTCTACATAGAATTATCTTTTGTCCTGTGAACTATAGCTAGCGATTCAACTCTTTCCCTTCAAGGAAGAACGAATTAATTGACACTATTAATTCATCTGTCTTGGTAGGATCAGCCTAAGTTTGTCTTGCTTGGAGAGAAGAGAGCAGTTGCAAAGAGGTAAATAAGACTGAAGTTCAATCATTCTTAAGACCTTCAAGTAAATTTTTTATTAATGGGATCCTGTAAAAATTAGCTGGCCGCTTCAAGAGAGCAATTGGAGTATGAATAAGATAAAAAGCATACAAATGCAAATAATAGTATATTGATTTCTTTGGCAAATAGTTAGCAAGCCATTCGTTCACATTAACTTCTATTGACAAATGTACCCTATTGATAGGGCTATTATTAATTAGTCCATGCAGGGAACCAGTGTCTAGAGCGTAAATCTTATTAGACTCTGCATGAAAACTGATCTCATTTCTTGTACTACCTAAGAGATATTGACAGTCTTGATGAGTAATTACGGGTATATGTAAACCAAGATCCTTGGGCTAAATTTCCGGCTAAATCACGATGTCGGCGAAGATTTAGTCCTGGTTTTGCGCTATAAAATGACATGTACCTTATTCCAGTATTAAATTCAGATCTCAACTGATTAAATAAGTTTAGGACTTGAGTGGCTTGGACCTGAGTTTTCCAATCTCTAATCAGGCAAATTTGATCCACGTATCATCGTATTCAGGAAAGTCGGTATTTATAGATGTTTCAGTTTCAGTATAAATCAAGGAATCATAAATTTGTCTGATCAAGGAATGATTGATAGAGATATTTAATTCAGCTATTCCATAGCGGTAAAACAGGTTACGAGTTAATCGCTTGATTTGCAAGGAAGGTTTTTTCATTTTAATTTGCCAAAATCCTATCTTATTTTAATTATACTATATAAAAAACAAGAAGTTCTTTGCGTATACAAAAGTCAAGGAATGGGCAGTCATGCCAAATGATTGTGTCAAGCTTCTCTCCTGATATCCATAAATATAATTTTGAATAAATCTTTCTAAGCATGATTGGCATAATAAATTTATTTGTATGCGATAGATTCATTTTGAATTGGCTTAGAGCCTTGTTGAGCATAGTTATTCCAGTTGACATGTATCATATACCTAAAGCAATAATTAAAAGAAAGCTGGGTAAGCATGATGTTTTTATTGCTATAACAAAAACTGTTGAACAATGGCTAGTACATTTGTTTACATTGGAGCTAAATTAAAGTGCCTCTAAGCTATTATCTGATTATTGGCAGGTCGGCTAGTTCATATATAGTGTTTCTCGATAAAAGCGAGTCATTATCAATAAACCAGTAGGCTACTACTACTCATTTGTATTTCTAAAAATCATACATTTTATATCGCCAACTGATTTCAAGAACGATTATTAGTGTTAGGCTTGAATTACGATTTCTATTGTGTATGA
>PVBE012445015.1_pt1 | contig 14603 bp, 10 predicted proteins | sample 1631181 | NCBI WGS metagenome assembly PVBE01 (sample SAMN08397723, study PRJNA350692) | Marine metagenome, whole genome shotgun sequencing project. | isolation source: water | place: Pacific Ocean | collected 2012-04
ACCTTCGATGGCTCGACCATCGGATTCCATCGGGTGGCCTACAATATCGAGGCGGTTCAACGAAAGATCTGGGCCGTCCCCGAGTTGCCCGACTACCTCGCGGACCGCTTGGCCGTGGGTCGATAGGCACTCCCCGCGACGACGACACTCATGGAGCGAAAGTTTACAGGGTTTCTGATCCCCATCCTGATCGCCACCTTGGTGTATCTGCTCTTCTTTGCGAACGGGCCGGACGACGAGAAGAAGGCGTCGGTGCCGATCGCGGATCCGAGCTTGCAGCAGCCCGACGTTCAGGCGGCGATCAAGGCCCAGGAAACGCACGAATTCGATTCGAACGTCGAGCCGATAAGGCACACGTTCGGCACGCTGCCGATGGATGGCGAGCCCGATGGATTCCAGGTCTACTTCTCGCGTTACGGCGCGGGGATCATCGCCGTCCTGATGAACGACCACTTCGCGACGCCCGCCGCGGCGAAGCTGGCGAAGGAGAATCCAGCAGCCCTCGAGGACAGGGACTACTACCCGATCGTGCCGGCGTATCCCGACGTCCAGCCGGGCAAGAGGTCGTGGGACTACGGCCTCGTCCTGGAGGGGCGTGGCAAGGCGCGCTTTAGCAAGGCGATCGATGACGGCGACAAGCACCAGTTGTGGGAGTGCGTCACGCCCCAGCCGGGTGATAGCGAGGTCCGCTTCACGCTGAACCTCCCGAAGGACAACCTGGTCCTCGAGAAGGTGTTCCGCTACGTCCCGGGCGCTCGCCATCTCGAAATCGACATCAACCTCAGGGTCGCCGGTGATCGCGTGAACGCGCCGTCGAGCTACGACGTGCGGATACGCGGCGTGCAGCTCTGGAATCCGAGGCGCGCGCGTGTGTTCCAGAACCCGGCAGGGGCCGTGGGCATGCTCGTCGACGTCGGGGGTGAGCAGAAGCTGAGAATGATCCAGGCCTCGGGCGCCATGAACGCGACGCTGCTCGCCGTCGGCATCAGCGACCGGTTCGAGTTCGCGGGCACGACCAACCGGTTCTTCGGCGGTCTGCTTCTTCCGGCAGACGAAGACACGCGCAGCGCGGTGAAGGGTGTCGCGACGACAAACTGGCCGTCGACCGAAAGGGTGATCCCCTTCGAGAGGGATGGCAATAAAGACGCCTACATCATCGAGCAGGACTCGGTTCCGGAGATCCACTGCGACCTGACGCTCGTGGTGCCGGTGACGAATGAGGTCGAGAGCCTGAAGTTCCAGCTGTACCTGGGCCCAAAGACTTCGACGTTGTTCGTCGATGACTACGCGCCGCTGCAGGCGGTCATGGAATCGGACCTGACTTCGTCGTGCTGTTGCCCCGTGCCCGGCGTCGCGACGCTCGCCACCGTGATCTCGTGGTTGGTCAAGTCCTTCTACTCGGTCGTCGGCAACTGGGGCGTGGCGATCGTCATGCTGACGCTGCTCGTCCGTGTTCTGCTGTCGCCGCTCAACTTCAACATGCAGCGGACGATGCGCATCCACGGCGCGAAGATGGCGAAGCTGAAGCCGGAGCTGACGAAGATCCAGACGCAGTACAAGGACGATCCCAAGCAGCTGCAGATGGAGATGATGAAGTTCAACAAGGAACACAAGCTCATCTCCGCGCCCCTGAAGGGATGCCTGCCCATCCTCGTCACGATGCCCATCTGGTTTGGGTTGTTCACCGCGCTGCGCGTGATGTACGAACTGCGGCACCAACCGTTCTTCGGCTGGATCGACGACCTGAGCACGCCGGATCAGCTTTTTGCGACCGGGATCGACTGGGCGCCCGTCGCCTACTTCAACCTGTTGCCGATCATCATGGTCGCGCTCTGGCTCTACCTCCAGATGGGTACCCCGCTGCCGAAGGATCCCCAGCAGCGCCAGATGATGGTCATGATGCGCTTCATGCCGATCATGATGGGCGTGATGCTCTACAACTACGCATCGGGGCTCATGATCTACATGTGCACGTCGAGCGTGTGGGGCATCGTCGAGCAGAAGCTCACGAAGAGGATCCTCGGGCCGGTGAACCCGGACGCCGGGATGAGCATGCCCACGATGGTCTAGAAGGTCTCGTCCGAGAAACCGCCACCGTCCATACTGTGCGGCACACGGTTCTCTCGGCTCAGGAATGATCGGCGACACGATCTACGCGACTGCTTCACCCCCGGGCGCCTCGTCGCGAGGCATCGTCCGCCTCTCCGGTCCCGATGCTCGGGCGACCGCCGATCGCGTCCTGTGCGAGCCGTGTCCGTCGGATCGCGCGACCACGGAGTCCTCGGTCCGGATCCTCGGCCACGAGGTCCCGTGCCTCGTGCTCACGATGCCGGGGCCGCGCTCCTACACCGGGGAAGATGTCGTGGAACTGCACCTGCCTGGGAGCCCCGTTCTCCTCGACGAGGTGTGCCGGGAGTTCGAGCCCACGGCGCGGCTCGCCACGCCCGGCGAGTTCACGCGCCGGGCGTTCGAGAACGGACGCATGGACCTCTCGGAGGCCGAGGCGGTGATGTTTTTGATCCACGCCGCCGATGTCGACGAGAGCCGGTTCGCCCTGGACGTCCTCCGCGGTGGCTTGGCCGAGAGCGTCGACGGGATGCGGTCGGCGATCCAGGACGGGCTCGCCTTCCTCGAGGCCGGTCTCGATTTCACGGAGGGGGAGACCGGCGCCGTCGCCCCGGAGCTGTGGCTCGCCCCGCTGAAGGACGCGGGCGCGACGTGCCAGCAACTTCTCGCCGGGCTGCCGCGCACCGGAGTCCACGGCGAGGTCCTCCTCCTCGGCGCCGCGAACGCCGGGAAATCTTCCCTCGCGAACGCCCTCGTATCGGACTCCGGGAGTGACCAGAGTCCGGCGATGGTCGCGTCGGTGGCCGGCACCACCCGAGACGTCCTCGTGTTCGACCTCGCGCCTGGGCTCCGCTTGCTCGACGGCCCCGGGGACCTGCCGGACGACCCGGCGCTCGCCCCGAGGTCCGATGGCCCGGCCGACCGCCGGGCGATCGAACTCCGCGACCGCATCGTGGACCGTGCGGCTGGCGTGATCGAGGTCATCGACCTGGTGGCTCCGCGGTTCCCCTCGCCGACCTCTGCCCCCGTCGTCGCCAGGGTGTTCACGAAGCGCGATCTGCGACCCGATCCGCGTCCGCTTTCGAGCGCCGTGCCGACCTTCGTGGTCAGCAGCGTCACGGGCGAGGGGGTCCCCGCGCTACGCGAGTTCCTGCTCCGGTCCACCGGCGGCGGGCACCATGGGCTGAGCACCCGGGTGCACGACGCCCTCGCCGTCGTCTCAGGGGCCCTCCGCTGCGCCGAGGATCTCGCGACCCAGGGCCAGCCGGAGGAGCTCGTGGCCCTCGAGCTCGGAGTCGCCCTCACGGCCCTCGACGGGGTCCACGGGCGCTCCTCTCCGGAGGATCTGCTGGGCCGGATTTTCGCGGGGTTCTGCCTCGGCAAGTGACCCTCCGGGGTTTTCCACACCTCAACTTCATGCCTCCGGTGGGGTTCAGGCGGATGTGGACATCGTGTGGAATCAGGGGCACAGGATTCGCCAGGAGTTAGGGCTGATCCGGGGGAATCTTTCGATCCGGGGCGTCGGTGGGCCTCCGATCCTGGCAACCCGTCTCGGAATGTTTGACACACAAGGGTTTGGGGCGCTAACCTCCCCACCAACGCAAGTCCTGGAGGACAGTTCGACGGTCAGGTCGGGCAGAATCCGGGTCGGTCAGATGCATGCGGTGCCCTTACTGTAAAGCGGACAACGACCGGGTAATCGACTCCCGGGCCAGCGCGGACGGCTTCGCCATCCGGCGCCGGCGAGAGTGTCTCGGCTGTAAACGCCGCTACACGACCTACGAACGTGCGGAATCCGCACCGCTGAGGGTCGTGAAGAAGGACGGCACCGGGGCTGCGTTCGACCAGCAGAACATCCGCAACGGACTGCAGCGGGCCTGCGAGAAGCGGCCCGTGTCCAGCGAACAGCTGGACGCCGTGGTGGAGCGAGTGGAGCGCCAGTGCCTGGAGGCCTTCGACAAGGAAGTGCCCACCAAGGTCATCGGCAACCTGATCATGGAGGAGTTGAAGCAACTCGATCAGGTCGCCTATGTGCGCTTTGCGTCGGTGTACAGGGAATTCCAGGACGTGACGGAGTTCATGAACGAACTCCTTCCCATGGTCAGGAATGCGAAGAAAAGCGATTCGCGCGGGGAGGGCGCGGACGATGAAGAGAAGTACGGGTTTTCAAGTTCGGAAACGTGACGGGCGGACGGAGTGGTTGCGCGCGACGAAGCTCGCGCGCTCGATCGGGATGGCGGTCGCCGCCGGTCTCGGCGAGGACTTCAGCGTGCACGGTCTGACCGGCGAGGACTGGCGCACGGCCGACCTGACAGCGGCGGTCCTCATGGGATTGCGCGAGCAGCACGGTCGGGGCAGTCTGCTCACGACCTCCTGCCTCGCCGACGCGGTGCAGCAGGTTCTGGCCGCGACCGGATTCCCTCGGGCCGCCGAGGAGTACTCACGGGTCGGCGGCGAGCAGCGCCGGCGACGCACGGTGCTCTCGAAGACCATGCCATCGCTCCAACACGGGGTGCCCCTCACGGGTGGCGTCTCGCATTCCGGTGCTGCGGGTTACGACTCGGGCCCGGACCATCTTGGCGGGCGGCGCAGAAGCGGCACAGGAGGTCGTTCTGCTCACGGCGGAAGGGTGTAGGCTAGCAGCCTTCGCTGCACCCGATTCGTCAATCTCATCGCGACAAGATCTACAAACCCCGAGCGCAACCCGAACGAGAACAGTTCGAAACCAGACGATCCCGGTATGCAACTGAAACGCCTGACAGTTCACGGATTCAAGTCCTTCGCGGACAAGACCGACTTCGAGTTCGAGTCCCGGCTCACGGGGATCGTGGGGCCGAACGGGTGCGGGAAGTCCAACGTCGTCGACGCCCTGAAGTGGGTGCTCGGCGATCAGCGCGCCAAGAGCTTGCGCGGCAAGGAGATGACAGACGTCATCTTCAAGGGCGCCGAAGGACGCGACGGGAGTCACCAGGCGATGGTCTCCGTTACTTTGACGGATGCGGAAGGCGTGTACGGTGACCGTGCTGAGATCACGATCGGTCGCCGTCTGACCAAGGACAAGGAGTCCGAATACCTGCTCAACGGTTCTGTCGTTCGCCTCAAGGACGTGCGCGACGTCCTGATGAACACGGGCCTGGGCGTCGGGGCGTATTCGGTGATGGAGCAGGGCCGGATCGACGCGGTGCTCTCCGCGAACGCCGAGGACCGCCGAGCGATCTTCGAAGAGGCGGCCGGGATCAGCCGATTCAAGCTCCAGAAGCGCGAGACGCTGCGCAAGCTGGACCGCACCGAGATCAATCTCGAACGGGTGAAGGACCTGCTCGAGGAGCGTGCTCGCCGCATCCGCAGCCTGAAGATCCAGGCGGGCAAGGCGCGTCGCTTCAAGGAACTCCGGGCTCGGCTACGCGATTTCCGCGCGGCTACAGCCGTGGTCGAGGCTCGCAAGCTGCGGATCGAGCGACGGCAGCAGGACGATCGGATCACTGAGTTGACCGAAGCCGTCACCGTCGCCGAGGCACGGTGCGCGGAACTGGAGGCAGGACGCGACCGCCTCGATGCGCAGATCGACGCGTGCAGCCGGGAGCACGAAGCGCTGCAGGACGAGATTCGACAGGTGCAGAGTCGCCGCGAAGCGGCAGAGCACCAGGCCGTGACCCACGATCACCGCGCCGACGATCAGCGCGCCCACGCCGCCGAGAGTCGTTGCCGACACGACGAACTCATCGAGCAAGACAAGGAGAAGACCGCCGCTCTTGCCGCCTCGATGGACCGTGTTGACAAGCTCGAAGCCGAGCTCGTCGAGTTCGCGGGCGAAGTCGAGGTCCGGCAGAAAGCGGTCGCCGACGCACAGGCCGTCGTCCGCGAACTGCACGAGACCAGGGAGCGCGTGCGGCAGCGTGTTCTCGAGTTGATGAACGAGCGCACACGCGCACAAAACGCGGCACAGGACATCCGTGCACAGCTCAAGGCCCAGGACGCGCGTCGCGCCGGTCTCGAGCAGCGTCACGACGATCAGGATTCGGAGATCACCGCTATCGAGACGAGGGTCGACGCGCACCAGGTCGAGCTCGGTCGTTGCCGCGAGGAAGCCGCGCAACTCGTCATCGAAGAGCGCATGAGCCTCGCTGAGCTGCACTCAGCGGACACCGAGGTCGCGGAACTCGTGCGGCGCGAATCCGAGCTGCGTCAGGCGCTCTCGTCGATCTCTGGTCGCCTCCATGTCCTCGCGGACCTGGAGACTCACATGGAGGGGTTGGACCACGGTCCGCGGTATCTCCTCCAGGAGAAGCCCGAGGGACTCCGGGGTCGCCTGATCGACCTGTTCGACACCGACGTCGAGTTCAGCGCCGGGCTCGAAGCGGCGCTCGGGCAGTACGTGCAGGCGCTCGTCGTCCGGTCGCGGTCCGATGCGCACGCGATGCACGCGTTGCTCCGAGAGAAAGGCAAGGGCCGCGCGATCCTCCTCATCGAAGAAGAGATTGGCGAGCAGTTGCAGGCCGACCGTCCGATCTTTGGCTGGCCGGAAGGGACGTCGAGCCTGGTGGAGTACATTCGTTTCCCCGAGTCTGCGAAACACCTCGTGCACTGGTTGTTGCGTGGTGCGTGCGTCATCGACAGTCTCGACAACGCGCCCCCCAACCGCCCCGACTTGTGCTTCGTGACCCGCGGCGGCGGGTTGCTCTGCGGCCCACGGATCGAGGGCGGCAGCGAAGAAGGCTCGAGCGGTCTCGTCGTGCGCAAGGCGACGATGCAGGCTCTCACCGCAGAGGAAGAGGTCGTTCGTCGGGACCTCGATGCCCTGCTGGCAGGCAAGGACGTCGTCGAGGCTCGCGTCGCCGAGCACAAGGAAGAGGTGAGGGCGCTCGGCGTGATGCTACAAGAGATACGGTCCCGGATTCACGGCAAGGAGGCGCAGCGCGAAGACCTCCTGTCGCGCATCGTCCAGGGCGAACGCGACATCGATCACTTGCGTTTGATGATCAACGAGCTCGACGTCCAGCGATCTGCGGCTCGTGCTTCGATGACGACCAAGTTCCTGGGTGCGTTCTGCGTCGGTCGACAAGAGAATCGCGAGTCCCGAAGGGAATCAGAAGTCGCGGCGGAACTGTCCAACGCGCAGGGTCGCTTCGAAGTCGTGGCACGCGAAGAGCAAACCGTCCAACTCCGGCTGGTGGCGATTCGTTCGGACTGCGAGGCGGCGCGCAACGCGTGCCGACTCCACGAACAGACCCTGCGCGAACTATCGGCCACCGTGAAGGTCCTCGCGGAGCGCGAGGAAGAGAGCGAGCAGGCTGCTGAAGAGTATGCGGAGAAGGCTGTCGAGTGTCGGGAGGCGGCGGCGGCCACCGAAGGCGAACTGTCGCGTCTGAACGAGAAGCGTGACCACGCGGCACACGCGCTGGCGGCGACACGAAAGGAATACACCGCGAGCAAGGAGGAGCTGGCCGAGCAGCAGAGCAGTAAGTCCGATCTCGCCGAACAGACCAACGGAGTGCGACTCCGCGTGGGCGAGAACGAGCACGCTTTCCAGTGGTTGGAGAAGCGGTTGTTCGACGACGTGGGCATCGCGTTGCGCCGGTGCCTCGGCGAGATCGAGGGCATGGGGTTCACCGTCGGAGACATCGTCGGGCCCATTCCGGGCGAGGACGACCCGCAGCCCGAGTTGCTGCTCGGTCCACCGATCCCCGAGACGATGCTCGTCGAAGAGTCCGCGTTGCACCGATTGTGGGAGAGCGAGGATTTCGATGTCGCGGCTTGCAGTCAGGAGATGGAGGTGCTGCAGGCCAAGGTCGAGCGTCTCGGCTCCGTGAATCTCGACGCGGTCGACGATCTCGAAGAGGAAGAGTCGGAAATCGTGCTGACGGAGCGGGAGGTCCGGGACTTGAGCGAAGCTCGCACCTCCCTCGTGGAGGCCTTGCGACGCATGGAAGAAGAGTCGCGGACGATGTTCGAGGAGACCTTCAACAAGGCGCGCGCGAACTTCCAGACGATCTTCCGCAAGCTGTTCCAGGGCGGGCGCGCGGACATGTTCCTCACGGAGGGCGAAGATTCGCTGGAAGGCGGCATCGAGATCATGGCTCGACCTCCCGGCAAGGAACTGCAATCGATCAACCTGCTGTCCGGTGGCGAGCGCACGCTGACGGCGCTAGCGATCTTGTTCGGAGTGTTCAAGGTCAAGCCATCTCCGTTCTGCATTCTCGATGAGGTCGACGCGGCCCTCGACGACACGAATGTCGAGCGGTTCCTGCGCGTGCTCAACGACTTCGTTGGGCCGAGCCAGTTCTGCATCGTCACGCACCACAAGCGGACGATGGCGGCGTGCAACATGCTCTACGGGATCACCATGCAAAAGCGCGGCGTGTCGTCGCGCATCGCGGTCAACCTCGAGCAGATCGACGAGCTGACCCAGACCGGTCTCCACGGCGACGCGAAGGGCCAGGACACCATGGCGGAGAAGCAACGCATCGCCGGAGAAGAGGCGCTGGGCTTCTGATCCTCGGCGTTATCGTCTTGGCTGTTCGAGACTCGCTCGCATGGCCGAACCTGAGAATCCGCGCCCGCTGCTCCTGCTTCCAGTCGGCCTGACTATCGGTCTGGTCGCTGCCGGCGCGGTGTTGCGCGTGTTCGCGTCGCTCACGGATTTCTGGCTCGACGAGATCCTGACCCTCGATTGGGCACGGTACGGATTCTGGGAGTTGATCTCGGATCCGCGGACCAAGCACGACAACAACCACGTGCTGAACTCGATGTGGCTGCGGCTGGTCGAGTCCGCTGGCGAGCCTTCCCACTGGTTGCCGTACAGGCTCTTGTCGATCACCACGGGCACGGTGGCGTCGGCGGCGATGGGGTTCATCGGCTGGCGTCGCAGTCCAGTCGAAGGGGTGATCGCCGCGGGCTTCGGAGCCCTGTCCTTCGTCCTGGTCCACTACTCCTCGGAGTGTCGCGGTTACGCGTCGGTCTGTTGCTTCGCGCTCTTGTCGTGGATCGCCCTGGAGCGTGCGTTTCGGCGCCCGGGGTGGGGCGTCACGGTCGCGCTCTGGGCGTGCGCGGTGCTCGGCGTGCTATCGCACTCGACGTACGCGTTTGCCTACATCGGAATCGGAGCTTGGAGCATCGCCGCGTGGCGGGCCGGCGCACCCGGCGCGACGATCCCCCGGCTCATCCGTCTGCACGCGTTTCCCGTCGTGGTTCTCGCGCTGATGTATTTCCTGCGAATTCGTGGCATGGTCATCGGCGGTGGACCCGAGTTCGGTGTGCCGCGGGCATTGACCAACACCTTGGCTCACGTCGTCGGCTGGGCGTGGACGGGGGACTGGCAGGGCTACCTCGCGGCCGGCGTCGCCGTGGCTCTCGTCGTGTCCGGGTGTGTCCTGCGGGTCAAGGGGCGGGTAGCGGGTGACTCGAGCTGGGTGTTCTTCGTGACGCTAGTCGTCGTCGTACCGCCGCTCGTGGTTTTCGTGCTGCAACCGAAGATCATCTTCATGCGGTACTTCCTGGTTTGCGTGCCGTTCCTGATGTTGTTGGTTGCCGGGCTCGCCGCGCAGGCGTGGCGATGTTGTCGAGCCGGTCGCGTCGCCGCGATCGTCTTGCTTGTCATCGTTGGTGCACAGAACGGCTGGCGCTTGCAGGGGCTGCTGACCGCGGGGCGCGGTCATTACCTCGCCGCGCTCCAGTACATCGTCGCGAACGACCCGAGCGACGACATCCGCGTTCACGGGAACGAGGAACTGCACATCGACCGGATCATCGGGTTCTACAACAAGTTCCTCGACAAGAAGATCCGCTACGTGGACCTCAAAGCGGCGCGGCAACCGGGGTGGCTGATCTTCGAGACGCAGCGGATGCTTGCGGACTCTGCGGCGGGCGAGAGGATCTCGCGCAAGGCCTTTGGCGCGTACTACGATGAGAAGATGGTGTATCCATACGCGAGCATGTCCGGCGCCCACTGGTATGTACTCCAGCGGCAGAATTGACGGCTGAGCACGAGATCGATCCCGAGACGAGTCTTCCGATAGAGGTGCCTGTCGACGACACGCCCGCAGACGCGCCGGTGGCCGAGTTTATCGCTGGCCGCTATGCCCGAATCGAGCCGCTGGCGATGCGACACGCCAGCGATCTCTTCGCCGCGTCCTCTGACGCAGGCGCGGCGGCGCGTTTCCGTTACCTGCTCGATTCTCAACCGGCGAGCGTGGTCGGCAACATCCTTCTTGGCCCGACGATTGCCCGGACACGCGTGGCCACCGAAGCGATCTACCTCATGGCCCGACAGTGCATCGACGGATGGCGCTACCGCAGGTTCGAATGGAAGTGCGACAACCTGAACGCGGCGTCCTGTCGCGCCGCGAACCGATTCGGCTTCGTGTTCGAGGGCGTGTTCCGGCGCGACTTCATCGTCAAGGGTCGATCGCGGGACACCGCGTGGTACTCGATCACGGACGAGGACTGGCCGCGAGTGCGGGATGGCTTCGAGCGCTGGCTCGACCCTCCGAATTCCGACGAAGAGGATCGCCAGAAGCTATCGCTCGAGGCTATGCGCGGCGATCCGTAGCGGACTGCACTACTTCGTGCGCTTTACGCGCTCGGATCGCAGCGTCGGTCGGTCGAACGGGGGCTTCTCTGCGGCGACGCGCGGATCTGTCAGCGCGTTCTTCAGGAACTCGACGATCGTCCCCTGACGCCCGCGGATTGGCAGGCCGTTGCGAAGCAGCGGATCGGCGTTGTCCCCCTGTCGTGCCCCGCGGTAGTGGCTGACGACGTCGGAAAGGTCGGTGAACTGACCGTTGTGCATGAAGCGCGATCGAAGTCCGACGTTGCGGAGCGACGGCACCTTGAAGCTCCCGCGATCGCGGAACCGACGCGTCTGCGTGCGGCGGCCTTCATCTTCGCGGGCAGGCCTGATGCCGATGTTCCGGAAGCTGTTGTCCGTGAACAGCGGTTCCTTGTGGCACTCGTCGCAGCGGGCCGCCTTGAAATCATCGAAACCGCGTCGTTGTGTCCGGGTCATCGCCCGGCGATCTCCGGCAATGAACTTGTCGAATGGCGTCTGGTTCGGGACGAGCTTGCGCTCGTAGCTGGCGATCGCGAAAGCGATCCGCTTGGGGGTGATCGCCGAATCGCCGAACGCCGCTGCGAAGAACTTCCCGTAAGTACGGTGAGCCCGAACTGCGCGCTCGAGGTCCGGCGGCAGGTTCGTCGCGAGCTTCAGGGGCCGCGCGTTGCGGAGCTTCGTGGCCACGTCTGCCCACGATCGACCGGCGTGCGCCATCTCGGTGCTGTCCAGGATCGGCATGATGGCCTGGCTCTCGAGTGCGCCGCCCTTCGCGATGAGGATCGCGTCAGTCAACGGGTCGCGGAACTCGGAGCTCGCTCGACCGTCCCAGGAGAGGAGGTCGGCGTACTGCGCGGTGATGTTCGAGGGCGCGAGGCGATCCGTGACCTGGGCGCGGCGACCGAACACCGGGTCCTCGATCGGTTGCCGATTCTCGTCGAGCCGCGGCATACCCGGCGATCCGAGGATGTCGTCGCTGGTGATCAGGCTCTTGTCCGGACCGGGGTGCCGTCGAAAACGAGGATCGGCGCCTCCGAAGGCGGGTCGGTGGCACGTGCCGCACGCGACGGTATCGTTGCTCGAGAGCTGCTCGTCCCAGAAGAGGGTCTTGCCCAGCAGGACCTTCTTCGCGGTGATCGGGTTCTCCTTCGGGATCGGGATCTGCGGCAACTCCTGCGCGGAGACAGCCCCGGCGAAGAGCAGGGCGAGCCAGAGAAAGACGTGTTTCATGCGATGCTCGCCGCGATCCGGTTAGAATCAGCCTCGTTCCCAGCGTGGTTACCGATGGGGCCAAATGCTGTTGAGTAGAGAAGTTGGAAAACGTCACGGAGGCGGCTGCTTCCACGGGTTGTTCCGGGGGAACCAGGCGCTGTGACACCGTCGTTACACAATGGACCAATCGTACGGTGTCGGCGGCGGATCGTCGCCCGTCACTCGTGCAAAGGAGTTCTCCGATGAAGATCACCCCGCTCGCGTTCGCCGTCTCCTTACTGATTCAGCCCGCCTTCGCGCAGGATGTGACCGCGGTCGAGAAGGCCACCGACAGCGCGAAGACGGCGACGGCCAGCGAGGCACGGGCCGAGCGGATGCTCCACCGGGCCTACTGGCTTGATCGGGTGGAGAAGAAGCGGTCGGAGGCGCTCGTCCTCTACAAGTCCTTCCTGGTTGCGGCACCCAAGCACGAGGCGGCGCCCCGCGCGGCGGCCTACGCCCTGGTGCTGGTGCGGCGGACCAGCAGGCGGGACGCGGCTGCGTTCAGCAAGAAGTACGTGATGTTGCTGGAGAAGGTGGACGCGGATGTCCAGGAGGAGATCGAGGATCGGGGCCGGCGTGGTCGAGGTCCTCCTGGTCGCGGTGGCCGCGGTCGTGATGGCGGAGGTCGAGGCGGCCCGGGCGGAGAACGCTTCGGACGTGGTCGGCGTGGATCGGACCGGGGTCGTGACGGCGGTCGGGACGGTGACCGGGGTCGCAACGCCGCGGTGACGAATCCGCTGACCGCCCGCATGTCCGTGAAGCTCCCCGACATGACGAAGGAACAGGTCACGGCGTTCCTCGCCCGCTACGGCAAGATGGCAGACGAGTACGTCGCCACGCTGCGCAAGAGCGAGGAAACGAAGAAGGCCGACGAGCTGGCGAAGGCGGTCTCGGAGATCAAGACCCTGATCAGCGCCGCGAAGCTCGCCGAGGCCCAAAGCGCCATCGACAAGATGCAGCGCGCGCAGCGCTAGGGTAGGACGCCCGCTACGTCGCGGTCGTGGGGACGATGTCCGTCTGCAGGGCTGGGTTCGCAGCGGGGATGTAGGTCGTCTCGAGCCCGAGTTCCTTGCGCACGAGGTTTGTTCCCTGGGCGATCGCCGTCGACTTGAAGAACGCGATGTCGCGGTTGCAGCCCGCCCGCCCGAAGCCGCAGTCGCTCGAGACGATCAATTGCTCGGGGGCGATGTGTTCGAGCGCCGTGTTGATGCGCTGGGCGATGTCCTCGGGTCGGTCGACTTGCAAGTTGCGGTGACTCACCGCGCCGACACAGACCTTCTTCGGCAGACGTCCTTTCATCGCGCCGAACAGCTCGATGTCCTCGAAGTTGCGATCGGTCATCTCGACTGTCCACACATCGCCCTTCATCGCGTGCATGTACAACTCGAACGAAGCCTTGTAGCTGTTGTTGTCGATCACGCGTTGCATGTTCGGGTTGCCCCAGCACGTGTGCACCCACAGCTCGACGTCTTCGAGACCCTGGACCTCGCGATTGAAGGCCTCGACCATGAACTTGCACTCGTCGCTATCGGCGCCGTACGTGTTGGCCCAGAAGTGCAGCGTCGGCTCCTCGATTTGGATGCACTTGCAGCCGGCGTCGCGTAGCGCGAGCAGCTCCCTGTTCATCGCCTCCGCCATGTCCCAGATGATCTGGCGGTTGTCCTGATACTTGCTCGTGTGGATGTCCAGGAACAGGCCCATCACCTGTGAGCAGCACGTCCCGAACTTGACCGGCTTCTTCGATTTCGCCTGCGCGATGCGGAAGATCTTCGCGTAGTCGAGCGACCGGTGCTCGATCTTGTCGACGACGCGCGGCCATCGCCATCCGGTGTAGATCTCGTTGAGCAGCGTGCCGGGCGGGTATTTCAACCACGGCGAGCGCGTCTCCTCCGACTGGAGGTAGTCGCCCTCGAATCCCGCCCAGCGCTGTAACGGGTAGTGGTGCCAAGAACGGCCCGCCATGTCGTCGTCGCAGTGCAGGTCGCCGTGGGTGACGATGTCCAGCCCCGCCCGTTCCTCATCGGATATTACGACTGTCAACGCGTCCGTGAACTTCTCGCGGTACTGCGTGTTCATCATGCACGTGTCGAGTGGCTTGCCCTCCATGCTCATGTCGAACCATCGGGGGCGGGGCCAGGATCCAGTGATGGTGCAGGGGAGGACTTTATCTTTCGTGGCGGTGAACATGGTCAGACCATGTTAGGCGACATAGTCGGCGGGACTATAGTCAACCGCACCTTGAACGAACGGGAGACACGTCGCAGCCTGCTCCGATCGATCGGACCCGCGATCATCGTCGCGTCGATCGTGCTCGGACCTGGCAGCATCCTGACGAGCTCGAAGGTCGGTTGCCAGTTCGGCTACGAGTTGATCTGGGTGGTCATCCTGGCGGCCGTGCTGATGGTGACCATGACAGCGCTCTCGGCGCGGCTGGGTGTCCTGTGTGAGGGGACGCTCGGTGACGAGATCGCCCGGCGGGCGGGTCGGCCGTTCGCCGTGTTCGTCGGCCTGGTCCTCTTTCTCGTGGTTGCGTGTTTCCAGTTCAGCAACAACGTCGCGGTGCTCGCCGCGATCGAGCCCTACGTCGGTAGCAACACCACGTTGAAGGTCGTATCGCTCACACTCCTGAACGCCGCGGTGCTCGGCATCCTGTTTGGATTCCGCAGGCTGTACCAACCCGTGGAGAAGCTGATGAAGATCCTCATCGGCGTGATGATCCTGGGATTCCTTGGCA
>PVBE012862005.1_pt1 | contig 14603 bp, 10 predicted proteins | sample 1631181 | NCBI WGS metagenome assembly PVBE01 (sample SAMN08397723, study PRJNA350692) | Marine metagenome, whole genome shotgun sequencing project. | isolation source: water | place: Pacific Ocean | collected 2012-04
CACAGCCGCACGCTCCGGTCGTAGCTGCCCGTGGCCACCAGCCGCGAGTCCGGGGAGAAGGCCACCCCCGAGACCTCGGCGCCGAAGCCGGTCAGCGCCCGCAGCTGCCGCCCGCTGGGCAGGTCCCACAGCCGCACGACGCGCTCGGCCCCCGCGCTGGCCAGCAGCTTGCCGTCGGGGCTGACCGCCACCTGGTGCACCGCGCCCTCGTGGCCTCGCAGCACACGGCGCGTCGACCCCGAGGCCACGTCCCACAGCCGCACGGTGCGGTCGTAGCTGCCGGTGACCACCTGCGCTCCCCGCGGGTGGAAGGCCACGCCGTAGATGCCCGAGGTGTGCCCCTTGAGCTCCCTGGACTTGCGGCGCGACGCCACGTCCCAGAGGGCGGCGGTCTGGTCGTAGCTGCCCGTGGCCAGCAGCCGCCCCCGGGGCCCGAAGCTCACCGCCCACACCGCGCCGCTGTGGGCGCCGCGCATGGGACGCCCCTCGCCGGTGGCCACGTCCCAGAGCCACACCTCGCCGCTCCAGCTGCCCGACGCCAGCGCGCGCCCGTCGGGGGAGAACGCCACGGCCAGCACCTGGTCCTTGTGCCCGCGCAGCCTGCGGTGCAGCTCGTGGGTCCGCGGATCGTAGAGGTGGATCGCCTTGTCGGCCACGGCGGCGGCCACAAGCTTGCCGTCGGGCGAATAGGCAGTGGACCACACCGGCGCGCCCACCTTGCGCCGCCAGACCAGGGGGTTGCGCGCCAGCCGCCACCAGAGCAGCCGGGTCTGGGCCGAGTCGGCCGTCTCCAGGGAGGCGCGCAGCTTGGCCCGGGCCTCCAGCAGGTCGCCGCCGAGCAGGGCCGAGCGGGCGCTCTCCCGCTGAGCCTCGGCGCGCTGTAGCTGCTCCTGACGTTTCTGCCCCGCCATGACCACGGCCACGATGACGGCGGCCACGGCCACCGAGGTCAGCAGCACGCCGCCGAGCACCAGACGTCCGCGACGGCGCGCCCGCAGGCGGTGCTCCCGGCGCCGGCCGTGCTCCAGGAAGCGCCGCACGTCCGCGGGCACCTCGGTGGTGGCCCTCGTCACGGTGCGCCAGGCCTCGGCCAGAGCCTCGCCCTGCCAGACCTCCTCCAGGCGACGGCCGCGGCGATCCCAGAGGCGCGCCGCCTCGGACAGCTCTCGCAACACCGCCAGCTCCTCCCGGCTCTCGTCGATCCAGCGGGCCAGGCGGTCCCAGCTGATGATCAGCGACTCGTGGGCCAGCTCCAGCAGGCTCTCCTCGGAGCCTTCCTGTGTGCGGCGCGCCGAGATCAGGCGCCCGCCGGTGAGGCGATGGAGCACCGCCGCCGCCGCCGCCGGCAGCCCCTCGAGCAGGGCGAGGCGCGGGCTGGCCTGGCGCGTGCCCTCGGGGGTCACGAGCCGCAGCAGCAGCTGGCGGGCCACGACCACCTCCTCCGGCGGCAGCCCGTCCAGCAGGCCGTCGGCGTGGCGCGCCAGGGCGCCGGCCACGCCGCCCATCTCCTGGTGGACCTCCTTGAGCAGCAGGCGCCCGCGGGCGTCGCGTCGATCCCAGAGCAGCTGGGTGGCGAACTGCAGCAGCGGCAGGGCCGCGGCCTCACCGCGCACCTCCTCGACCATCAGGCCGGGCAGGTCCTCGTCGTCGTAGGCGTACCCCCGGGCGGCCACCGGCGCCGTGACGATCTGCTCCAGAGCGGCGGACTCCGGACTGCGCACCACGAAGAGCTGGCCCATGGCCTCGCGCACCCGCGGGCCGCGGGCCAGGCGCCCGAGGAAGTCGTCGCGCAGGGTGAGGATCACGCGCACCGAATCGCCGGGATCGTCGCCGGCGCAGCAGAGCGCCTCGGTGAACAGGTGCTGTACGTCGGGGTCCTCCACCTGGACGCACAGCTCCTCCAGCTGGTCCACCAGCAGCAGCACCCGGCAGCGCGCGGCCACCGCCAGCCGGCGCAGGGCCAGGTTCAGGCGCGTGGGGGCGTCGCTCAGTGAGGTGCCGGGCAGCAGCACCGTGTCGGCGTCCACTCGCTCCTCCTCCAGGGCGGCGCGCAGGCAGCGCTCCAGCACGGCGAAGGGGTCGCGCCCGGGGCGCATCCTCAGCACCAGCCAGCGGGCCTGCTCTCGCAGCCGCGGGACAACGCCGGCCTGCACCAGGGAGGTCTTGCCCGCCCCTGACGGGCCGACCACCGGCATGACGCCCTGGTCGCGGATGCGCTCCACCAGGGCCGCCACCTCCACCTCGCGCCCAAAGAATGTCCCCGCGTGCTGCTCGTCGAAGGGGGCCAGGCCGCGGAAGGGGCAGCCGTCCCCGCTGGCGCTGGCGTCGCCCAGCAGCGCCTCGAGCTCCTCGCCCACCCGGTTGGCTGACGGCCGGCGGGCCGGGTCTCGCGCGAGGCAGCGCTGCACCAGCGCCCCGAGCCCCGCCGGCGCGCCGGGCACCTCGAGGTCGGGGACCGGCGCGTCGCCGGTGACCTTGAGCAGCAGGTCCGCCCCGCTGCGGGCGGCGAAGGGGCGCTGGCCCACCAACAGCTCGTGCAGGATCACGCCCAGGGCCCAGACGTCCGCGGCGCCGGTGACCTCCTTGCCGCGCCACTGCTCGGGGGCCATGTAGGCCGGCGTGCCGAGCACCACCCGCCCCCCCCGGGAGTCGACCTCGCCGTCCTCGCCCGGCACCGCCCGGGCCTCGTCCCCCGGCGCCACCCCGGCGGCCACCTTGGCCAGGCCGAAGTCCACCACCCGCAGGCGCCCGTCCCGGGGCAGCAGCACGTTGGCCGGCTTGAGGTCCCGATGCAGCACCTGGTGCCGGTGCGCCTCGGCCATGGCCGCGGCGATGGAGCGGCCCACGCGCATGGTCTCCCGCACCCCGGGCCGCTCGCGCTCCAGCCGTTGCAGCAGGGTCTGCCCCTCGAGGTACTCCAACACCAGGTAGGGCAGACCGCGCCAGCGACTGGCCGAGTGGAGGGTGACGATGTGGGGGTGGCTGAACTGGGCCGTGGTGCGCGCCTCATCGATGAAGCGGTCGATGGCCGCCGGCGAGCCCAGGGCCTCCGGGCGCACCACCTTCAGCGCCACGCGGCGCCCCAGCTCGGTGTCCCGGCAGAGGTAGACCTCCCCCATGCGGCCCCGGCCCAGCAGCCGCATGACCTGAAAGTGGTCGATCATGGTGCCGGCGGCCAGGGCCTCCTGCCGCCCCTCGCTGTCCGGGGGCTGCTCCTCGGCGGCGGCGACCACGGGCGGCTCCTCGCCGGGGTCCATGGCCACCGAGCTGCGCACCACGGCCGAGACCAGGGCCCGACAGGCGGCGCACTCGTCGATGTGATCCTCGTGGCGCTGTCGCCGCGCGGCGTCCAGGTCGCCCCGCAAGAACTCCACCACCGTGTTTTCGTCCAGGCACCCCACGGCGTCAGTCTTCCGTCTCCAGCAGGAAGCGCTCGATGCTGGCGTCCAGCTCGCTGTTGATCAGCCGCATGATGCTCTCCAGCTCGCCGCGGTCCACGCGCAGTCGGGCCATGAGCGCCTGGCGCGTGCGCTCGGCCAGGCTCTCACGGATGCCCGCCAGCCAGCGAGCCACGGTGGTGCGGTGCACGCCGTAGATCGCGCCCACCTGGTGCGCGGTGAGGCGCTCGAGGTAGGTGTAGCTGAGCACGTTGCGCTCGCGGCTGGTCAGCGAGGTCAGCGCCCCCTCGAAGGCCTCCTTGAACTCGCCGCGGTAGCGATCCTTGAGGTGCTGCAGCTCCTGGTTCTCCGGCGCGGCCAGGTTGTCCAGCAGCCGGTCCTCCAGGGCCACCTCGCGGCCACGCTTTTGCAGCAGGTTCAGCGCGCAGCGGATGGCCGCCACCCGCAGCCAGCTGCCAAGCTCGCCGCGGCCGCTGTACTGCCCGATGCGCGGGGCGATGTCGCCGCTGGCCACGAACAGCCGCTGGCGCAGCTGCTGCTTGAGCTCGGACAGGTGGGCCATGGCGTCGGGCAGCTGGGACAGCGCCCCTTGCACCACGGCGAAGTGGCGCCGCTCCAGCTGGGCCACGGCTCCGGCGTGGCCGCCACCGCAGGCCCAGGCCAGGGCCAGGTCCTCCACGTGGAGGCGGCGCAGCAGCTGCAACAGGTCGCCCTCCTCGGGGATGCGCGCGGCCACGTGGGCCAGCAGCTGGTCGCTGCGGGGGGCGCGCACCAGCCCGGCGCGCTGTACCCGCGCCACCAGCGCTGCCAGCACGTCGTTCAGCTCGGCGCCGAGCTGCGCAGCGGCGGCGCGCTGGCCAGCCGGCAGGTGAGGCGACAGCTGCTCGGTCAGGGAGGGAGAGGTCATCTCGGCGTTGGATGGTAGCACAGGCCCCGCTGTGGTACAGAGACCGACGTGGACGTGGACAACGACGGGGAAAAGGAGCTGTCCATCGGGCTGGGGTTTAGCGCGGTGACCTGCGAGATCTCGGACCTCAAGGGGGTTTGATTCGGCCCCTGTCCAGTCACGGCCTACTTCCAGAAGGGCCCCTTGGCGCGGTCTCCCCGTGTCGGAGTCGGCGAGGGTGGTTGCGGCTCCTCGCCGAGGTCGTCCAGCACCTGCTGCAGGCGCCGCGCCAGCGCGTCCAGCTCGGCGCCGTCGCGGCTGCCAGCCTGGAGCAGGCGGCGGGCCTCGTCCATGGCCCGGACCAGGGGACGCGCCGCGTCGCGGTCCACGCCCACCGAGGTCAGGTCCGTCATGAGCTGCTCCAGGCGGGCCAACAGCACGGTGAGCGCCGTGATGCGCCGATCCGCCGCCTCGCCGGTCAGGCGCAGGTAGTCGCGCAGCAGCCGGACCGCCCGCTCGATGTATGGGGCGGCGTCAGGCGTGAAGGCCTCCGGGGCCTCCTCCGGCTCGTCGTCCATGGTCGAGCCGAACGTATGCAGCACGCGGCTGATCAAGCCGGGCGCCCTGGACTTGCGCATGCGCTTGCCGGCCATGGGCGCCGGTGAGGGCGCGGCCGGAGGCTGAAGGGCAGGGGAGGGCGCAGGCGGAGGCCCCGCCGACGCGGCGCCGGGTACGAGGGAAGCCATGGCAGCCTGTTCGCCCGCGAAGCTGTTGGACACGGCGCCGGCGCGGGTCGACATCGTGGGCTTCGCGTCGAGCATCTCCCAGCCCTCGGGGGCCTCCACGGGCTGGATTACCTTGTGCTGGCCACCGCCGGGGTTGACCTTCTCGGCCCGGTCCACGGCCACGAAGGCCGAAAAGCGGCTGAGCACGGAGAAGCGCAACGAGGTCTCGAGGATGCGGCGCTCCAGGGCCGCCTTGTCCCCGCGGCCCATGATGAACTGATCCTCCAGCTCGCGGATCAGAGCCCGCGCCCAGACGGTGGCCACGGCGCGGCCGCTGCCCCTGACGCCGGCCGCGCGATCGCTCCACTTGCCGCCGGTCATGTCGCTGGCCTTGACGGTCACCGAGCCGGCGGCGCCGCCCCGGTAGCGCCCGAGCACGGTCACCGGGGCGCTGGCGAAAAGATCCGGGATGCGGGCGGGCACCATGGTGCCGGGCACCACGTCCAGCCCCTCGGGCTGCACCATCAGCTCCGTGAGCACCGGCGTGGCGATGCGCCGGTGGATGCGGTCCATCACCTCGTCCAGGCGGTCCTCGGACTCCACCAGCTCGCAGCTGCCGGCGCCAACGGCGGCCAGGCGCCGGAGGAACCCCTCGTTGACCGCCCGGTCGATGCCGAGGGTGAAGATGCGGATCCCCTTGAGCCGCGGCGCCAGGGCGCGCAGGATCTGGTCCTCGTTGCCCACCTGTCCGTCAGTGATCAGCACCAGGATCCGCTCGCGGTCCTGGTAACCGCCGGCCAGCCGATCGGCGCTGGCGGTCAGCGGCTGGCGCATCTCGGTGCCGCCCCGGGCGTTGAGGCCTGCCAGAAACTCCACGGCCCGGAAGCGGTTGCGGTCCGTGCCCGGCACCAGGTCCATGCCCGGGAAGGTGGGCGGCGTCTCCACCGAGTTGTCGAAGCCGTACACCGTGAAGCGATCCCGATCGGCCAGGGTGTCCACCATGCGGGCCGTGGCTCGGCGCGCCGCGATCATCTTCCAGCCGCCCATGCTGCCCGAGCGGTCCAGCACGAAGATTACGTCCCGGGGCTTTTCGCTACGGGCCAGGTCGGCCGGCGGCACCAGGGTCAGCTGGAAGGTGCCCTCGCCACTGCGATCCTCATCGGGGCAGAGCGTCAGCCCGGGCCGCACCGCGTCCTGGCTCACGTCGAAGCGCAGGATGAAGTCGCGGTTGAGCCGCTCTCCCGGCTGCAGGGTGAGCAGGTGGTATTTGCCCTCCTGCTCCTGACGCACCACGTGGAGGCTGGAGCGCAGGCGCCGAAAGTCCATGCCTGCCGGGTCCAGGGTCAGCGACAGCCCGAGCCGCACCGGGTTGGGGTAGCCGGGCAGCAGCACCGGCGGGGTGATGCGCGAGGCGTCGGGGGTGGCGTCGGTGTCGCCGGCCACGCCGTCGCCCAGCTGATCACCGGGCAGCGGGGTGCCGGGGATGTACCGCGGCGCCACCACAAAAGGAAAACGGAAGGTGGCCTCGCCCTGGTCCACGGGCAGCGGCCCGGTGAGGGTCAGCCGCACCACCGCCTCCTCGCCGGCCATCAGGTTGCCCACGCGCATGGTGAACACGCCGGGCCGCTCCTCCTCGGTGATGGCCGCACGGTGCCCCTGCTGGATGGCCTGATCGTACTCCTGGCGGGCCTGCTGCCGCTCCTTGATCACCCCCTCCACCACGCGGCCCGCCACCTCCAGGCGGAAGCTGGTCACAGCCGCGCGGCTGGGCAGGGGGAAGATGTAGGTGGCCTCCATGGGCGCGTCGTGGGTGTTGACGAAGGTCTGGCGCAGGGCCAGCTCGGAGACCAGGCCCGTGACGCGGCCAGTGATGTCCATCGCCTTCAGAGGCAGGTTGCCCCGCGCGGTGCGCAGAGACCCGAGGCCGGCCTCCTCGTCGGTGGGCACGCGGTTGACTTCCTCGTCGGTCATGATGTCCAGCGGTCGCGGTGCGGTCATGGCGTCTCTCCTTTCCCTGAATGTGGGGATGACTCGGGCAACAGCCCGAGGTGCTTCAACTGTTCAACAAGCGCTGCTGCTGCGGCCTGCACCGCCTCCAGCTCCTGGCCGCCGACCTGGCGCTCGGTGTCCAGCAGCAGGGTGGCGCCCGGGGCCAGAGACAGGGCGGTGAGCCGGGCCACCCTCGCGCCCTCGGCCAGCAGCGAGGTCACCGCATCTGCAGACGGCGTACATCGGGGTGGCGCCGCCGTCTCGGCGTCAGGCAGCTCCCCCCAGAATTTTTGCCCGCGGCGCACAGCGCTGTCCTGCACCACGGGCTCGGCCTCGCGGGCCGCTGGCAAGGTCGCGGCAGCCTGCTCGGGCAACCGGGCAAGCCGCGCCAGGGCCGCATCGGTCAGCCCGGCCAGCTCCTCCTGGATCCGGGCCAGGGCCAGGCCGCTGGCCTGCGAGCGCTTGATCGCCACCACCTGCAGCAGGTGCCGGTACCCGTACAGCGCCGTTCGGCCGCGCATGCGCGCCGGCCGATCCAGCAGGCCCAGGGTCGTGTAATATCTAATAGTTCGCCTGTCGGGGATGGCCCGGATCTGGCGGTTGGCTGGCTCATCGTACCCCTCGGCCAGGGCCCGGCTCACCTGGTCGCCGAGCTCCTTGATGGTCCACAGAGGAGATGTTGCTTGCTGCTCCATATACTGTATATGACACTGCCATATAACAGTGTCAATAGGCGGGCGCAGTTTTTTTGCTCGAGGTAAACGGTCTCGGGGTCCACAGGTACAGGGGATCAGGCGGTGGGATCGACCTCGTTGAGCAGGTCGTAGCGGCAGAGCAACTTGTGCTGGTCAGCGTCGGCCAGGACCACCTCGAAGCTCTGGTCGTCGGTCTTGGCCGAGTGAAGCCAGAGGCTCACCCCGGCGTCGCGCAGCACCTCGTTGAGCAGGTCCAGCAGCGGGGGCAGGTCCACCCAGCCGGTCTCGCTCAGCTCGGCCTCGAAGCGCTGACCGCCGCGCTCCACGGTGAGCAGGCGGTGGTCGTCCACGTCCTTGCAGGTGACCTCGCCGAAACGCAGCGCCTCGTGAAGCTCGGAGAGCTGCTCCAAAAGCGGCAGATAGTCCCCGGCGGAGTCCACGCACTCGGCGTCGGACCGTACGGCGCGGCCCGCCACGATGCTGTCGGCGGTGGGCATCCGCGGCAGCTCGTCGATCTTCACGTCGCGGCCCGGAAGGTCGGCGAAGTCGTGGTAGCTCAGCAGCTGGGGCTCACGCCAGGACGCCAGCTCGCCCCGCCGGGGCAACGCGGCGACGTGCCGCCGCTTGAGGTGCTTGTTCGGTATCAGCACCGCCCGGTACCAGTAGCGGCGCTGGCGCAGCAGCACCACCGACCAGCGCACGTCCTGCTCCCAGAGCTGCTTGCTGACCCGGTCCAGGAACCGGGCCACGAGGTCCTCGCGGCACTCGTGCTGCTCCTCCGGGTCGCCCACCGGATCCAGCGGCACCTCGCAGCGCTGGCCGTTGACCTCGAAACAGATCCAGGCGCCCCGCTCGTGGTCCCCGTCCACGCCGCCGAGGGAGCAGGCGGCCTCGCTGATCAGGGCCAGTCGGTCGAGCATGTCCACGCCGTTCCACACCGGCTCCGCCGCGAAGGACTCCACGTTGGTGGAGGCGTCGATGCCCGCCTCCAGGATATTGCTCTTGAGCAGTGAACTCATTGTCGTATCTAGAGACCATAGACCGACTGGGCGAGCGCGCCATTAAACTTCTGTTATTCGCGACGTTGCCAGCCGCCGCTGCGAACGCCCCAGGAGGTGGGTTCAGCGCTCAGAACAGCTCGGCGTAGAGCGCCTTCATGGCCGGCTTCACATGCTCCGGGTCGGTGACCAGGGTGATGTTGATCCGTGAGGCCCCCTGGGAGATGACGTGCACCGGCACCTCGGCCCGGGCGAGGATGTCGAAGACCCGCGCCAGCAGCGACGTGTCGTGGCGCAGGCCCGATCCCACCAGGCAGACGATGCTGCGCTTGCCGAGCTGCTCCACCTCGGCGAAGGCCTTTAACTCCTCCACGGCGGCTTCGAGGTCGCCCTCGTAGAGGTCGAGGGTCATGGAGATGCTCACCTCGCTGGTGGCGATGACGTCCACCGAGATGCGGTGGCGGGCGAGGATCTCGAAGACCCTCGAGAGGAAGCCGTGGGCCTCCAGCATGCGCAGGGAGTGGATGTGCAGCGACTGCACGTCGGGCCGGATGGCCAGCGCCCGCACCGGCTCGGTGGGCGCCTGGTCGTCGATGACGGTGCCGAGCTCCGCGGCGGGCACGCCCTCCGGATCCACGGCGAAGGTGCCGAGCACCCGCACGGGGATGCCCAGCGCCCGGGCCGGCTCCATGGTGCGCGGGTGCAGCACCTTGGCCCCGAAGTAGGCCAGCTCCGCTGCCTCCTCGAAGCGCATGGCGCCGATGACCTCGGCCCCCTCCACCACCCGCGGGTCCGCCCGCTGGATGCCCGTGACGTCGGTCCAGATCTGGATCTCTTCGGCCCCGGCGGCGGCGCCGAAGAGCGCGGCGGAGAAGTCTGACCCGCCCCGCCCGAGGGTGGTGATCTCCCCCTCGGGGCTGTGGGCGATGAAGCCGGTGACCACCGGGATCACCTCCGGATCCAGCTCATTCATCACCTCGCCCATCCTGGCGCGCGCGCCCGGCAGCGGCTCGGCGCAGCCGTGCTTGTCGTCGGTGGTCAGCCCCAGCTCCCAGGCGTTGTAGGCCATGGCCGGGCGACCCATGCTCTCCAGGGTGGCGGCCAGCAACCGCGAGCTCATGCGCTCGCCCAGCGAGACCAGCGAGTCGCGGATGCGCGGGGTCAACTCGCGCAGCAGCGAGATGCCCTGCACCAGCCGCCTGAGCTGGTCCTCCTGGTCGCCGATGATGGCCGGGTCCAGGTCCAGCGCCTCGATGATTTCGTGATGCCGGGCGCGGATCCGCTCCACCCCGCGCGGGCTGCTCTCCTTACAGGCGCTGTCCGCGGCCCCCAGCAGCAGGTCCGTGACGCCGCCCACCGCGGACACCACCACCAGCGGATTGCGCGGCTCCCGCGCCACGTGGCGCGCCGTCAGCGTCATGGCCTCGGCGGTGCCCACAGACGTGCCGCCGAACTTCATCACCACTCCGGGCAACATGATCTCCTCCTCGTGGGGGACGCCGCCCCCGCGCTACTTTCAGGCGCACAGATGCGCCCGGGCTAGATCTACTCCAGCCACTGAGGTACGCGGTCCAGCCGCGTGAGGTCCTCGGCCGCCTCGCGCGCCATCAGCAGGCCCGCGCGCCCCGGAGAGGCCAGCACCACCGCCGGCCGCGCCACGCGGTTGTAGTTGGACGCCATGCTGTGGGTGTAGGCCCCCGTGGAGAGGAAGGCCAGCACGTCACCCACGGCCAGCTCGGGTAGGCTGGCGTCCTTGATCAGCATGTCCCCGGACTCGCAGCAGCGGCCGGAGATGGACCAGAGCATGTCCGCCGTGGCCTCGGGCTTTGTGGCCGCCACCACCTGGTGCCGCGCCTCGTAGAGCGCGAAGCGCGGGTTGTCGGTCATGCCGCCGTCCACGCTGGCGTAGTTGCGCACGCCCGGGATCCGCTTGGTGCTCTGCACCGTGTAGAGCGTCACGCCGGCGCGGCCCACGATGGAGCGGCCCGGCTCGTCGCACAGCAGCGGCGGCTCCACGCCCAGGCGCTCGGCCTCGGCCAGCACCGCGTGGTGCAGCCCGTCGAGGTGCTCCTCCACCAGGGGCGGGCAGTCGTCCGGCGCGTAGCGGATGCCGAGGCCGCCGCCCATGTTGAGCTCGTCCAGGGGGGCGCCCAGGTCCTTCTTCACGTGGGCGTAGAACTCCATCATCACCGCCGCCGTCATGGCGTAGGGCTTGAGGTCGAAGATCTGCGAGCCGATGTGGCAGTGCAGGCCGACCAGCTTCAGCCGCGGGCGCGACAGCACCTGGCCCACGGCGTGCTCCGCCGCGCCGCCGGTGAGGTTGAAGCCGAACTTGGAGTCCACCTGCCCGGTCTGGATGTAGGCGTGGGTCGTGGGCTTGATCCCCGGCGTGATGCGCACCAAGACGTTGGCCGTGGTGTCCAGCTCATCGGCCAGCGCCGCCAGGCGGTCGATCTCCTCCAGGTTGTCGATGACGATGCGGCCCACGCCGGCCTCCAGCGCCATGCGCATGTCGGCCTCGGTCTTGGCGTTGCCGTGCATCAGGATCATCTCTGGCGGGAAGCCGGCCTCCAGCGCCGTGTGCAGCTCGCCCCAGGAGACCACGTCCAGGCCGAGCCCTTCCTCGGCGATGAGCTTGCAAAACCCCGTGGAGAGGAACGCCTTGGACGCGTAGTAGACCCGCGCCCGGGGGTACATCTCCAGCTTGGCGCGGTAGGCCTTGCAGTTGCCCCGCACCACATCCTCCAGCATCACGATCAACGGCGAGCCGAAGCGCTCCAGCAGCTCCTTGACGTCGAAGCCAGCCAGCTCCATGACGCCGCCCTGGCCCACAGTGTAGATCGGTCTCTCCTGCTCGTTCACGGTGTCACCTCTTGGTGGTCAGATTGAGTTGTGAGTATAGCCGCCAGCTCAGGGCTAGTCCCGGGGGCGCCGGTCCAGGGTCAGCACGTGGCCCATCTTGGCGACCTTGGCCTCGAGGTAGGCGATGTTGTGCGGGTTGGCCGGCAGCTCGTGTTGCAGGCGCTCGGTGATCTCGATGCCGTGCCGCTCCAGCTCCTGAATCTTGAACGGGTTGTTGGTCATCAGCTGGATCGAGCGGATCTCGAGGCTGCGGATCATGTGCGCCGCCACGGCGAAGTCCCTCTCCTCGTCCTGGAAGCCGAGGGCCAGGTTGGCCTCCACCGTGTCCAGGCCCAGGTCCTGCAGGCTGTAGGCGCGGATCTTGTTCAGCAGGCCGATGCCGCGCCCCTCCTGGCGCAGGTAGAGCAGCACCCCGCGCTCCATCTTGCCCAGCTTGCGCAGCGAGGACTCGAGCTGGTCGCGGCAGTCGCAGCGCATGGAGCCGAGCACGTCCCCGGTGAGGCACTCGGAGTGCACGCGGATCGGCACGTTCTCCTCGCCGCGCACGTCGCCGTGGACCATGGCCACGTGCTCCTTGCCGTCGCGGTTGTTCCAGAACGCCACGATCTGGAACTGGCCAAAGCGGCTCGGCATGTCGGCGATGGCCGCGATGCGCACGCAGACGCGGTCCTTGCCCACGCCCCCGCAGTCGTGGTCGTACTCGGCGTTGAGGATCTCTTCTATCTGCATCGGGTTCAGCGGCATGTGCTTGTCCGTTTAAACGCTGGTGTCGGTGTTGTTGACCATGCGGCGGGCCAGCTCGCGGCCCGACAGATACGCGCCCTCCACGCCGCCTGCCGGGTTGAACGCCTCGCCGCAGATGCCGAGGCGCGCTCCGCCGGGCCAGCGCAGCAGCACCGGTAGCTGCAGCAGGTTCTCCCGGGATACGCGGGCGTAGCGCCAGCGGTGGTGCTGCTGCCACGCCGGCTCCATGACCCAGTCGCCCAGCTCGTCGGCCGCTGCCTGCAGCAGCTGAGGCCCCCAGGACTCCGGTGGATCCTCCAGGCGCAGGCCGGAGTAGGCCGGGTCGCCCTGGATCACGAGCACCTGCCGCGGGTCGCCCGGGCGCTTGGAGCTGTCGTTGATCAGGGAGTGGATCGGGCTGCCGGCCCCGGGCAGCGACATGTGCCAGCTGCGGTCGGTGGCGCGATCGTAGCCGGCTATCAACGCCAGGCAGGGCAAAGCGGAGACGCGGTAGAGCAGCTTGATCAGGGCCTGCACCTCGGCGCAGTCCCTGGCCAGGGGCTCCAGCAGCGCCGTGGTCTGCGCCGCGGGCAGGGTGAGCGCCACGGTCTGCTCCTCCAGCACCTGGCCGTCCTCCAGCTTGACGGCGAAGCAGTCTTCGCGCGCCTCCAGGCCGAGCACGCGGGTCCGCTGCTGCACCTTCAGGCCGTGGCCGAGCCAGGCGGCGAAGTCGGCCACGCCGCCGGTGAGCCCCACGCGCCAGGTCTGCGGATCGAAGGCCTGGGGCTGGCAGGGCGTGCCCACGCCGCGCAGGTGAGCCGGCCAGTCGAGCATCAACGCCTCGGGGGCCGAGCGGGCCACCGCGCTGGTGAACACCTCGGACTTGCCGTGCAGCATCGACACGCCGTGGTCCACAGGCTGCCCCTCAACGGTGCGGGTGGCGCAACGCCCCCCGGCCATGCGGCCCTTGTCCACCACGGCCACCGTGTACCCCTCGTTGGTCAGCTGCCGGCCGAGGCTGAGCCCCGACACGCCGGCGCCGACAATCAGCGCGCGTTCGGTCATGGTAATTGGGTACTACTTGTATGGGGGATTGGCAAGCCGGCCAGGCTCAGCCGGGGAGGTTGGTCGCCCTCGACACCAGGTGTTTGACGATGTCGGCGGACTCCTGGATCGCCTCGCCGCCGACCACCAGGCACGGGGCCTGCTCCTTGCCGGTGAGCTCCTTGAGCCCGGCCAGGGCGGCCTCGTCATCGCTGACGTTGTGCACCGGCAGCGCGTCCTGCAGGTGGAGGTTGTCGCGCGCCTCCAGGGTCCAGGTAGAGAAGCCGCAGCCGCTGCGGACGTACAGCTCGGCGCCGGCCTCGAGGCCGGCCGGGGCGGGCACGTCCTCCAGCCCCTCGCCGTGGTCGCCGTCGATCTCCTCGCAGAGCATGGCCAGCTCATCGATGTCGCGCTCACCGCCGGGACCCACCGACGAGGCGTGGCGGACCACCCCAGAGGCGTCGATGATCACGGTGGCCCGATCGGTGATGCCGGGCTCGTCGAGGTACAGGCCGTAGGCCTTGGCCGTGGCCCCCCTCGGCTGGAAGTCAGCCAGCAGGGGAAAGGAGATGCCGCCCAGGCTGCGGGCCCAGCCCGCGTGGCAGAACTTGCTGTCCACGCTGACCCCCAGCACCTGGGTGTGAGCCTTGGCGAATCGGTCTTGCAGGCGCTCCACGCCTGGCACTTCCTTGCTTCATGTGGGGGTGAAGTCGAGGGGGTAAAAGAGCAGCACGACGTGCTGCTTCCCCGCGAACTGCTCGAGAGTGACTTTCCGGCCCAGGTGATCCTCAAGGGAAAACCCCGGCGCCTTGTCGCCGATGTTGATCATCGTAGCCTCCATATATATAGATGGTTGGTCTGTTGTTTTGTTGGAAACATGGCACGGATCGGTGGATTGTCCAGAGAGTCAATACCGCAGCTCGACCACGAACTTGTTCGGCAGCTTCGGCTGGCCCACCACCTTGATGAAGCCGGCGCGGTCGCCGGGCACGGTGGCCCGCTCCACCTTGCAGGCCGGGTGGCAGCGCAGGTTCGCGAAGTGGTGGAAGCGCAGCACCAGGGACTGGCTGCCCCGCCTCGGCGTGGCGCCGCTGACCGTGATGCGGTTGAGCGTCGCCTCGACCGCGCCCTTGCCCCCGCCGGCGACGTAGGTGCCGAAGTGGCGCACGCGGTAGGTGCGGAAGGGGCCCGAGAGCTTCGGCCGCTCCAGCAGGTCCTTGCGCGACTCGAGGATCGGGTTGTAGAGGCCGGACATCACCAGGTAGCGCACGTTGTAGCGTACC
>PVBE010762788.1_pt1 | contig 14601 bp, 13 predicted proteins | sample 1631181 | NCBI WGS metagenome assembly PVBE01 (sample SAMN08397723, study PRJNA350692) | Marine metagenome, whole genome shotgun sequencing project. | isolation source: water | place: Pacific Ocean | collected 2012-04
CGCGCTGCATTGCGGCTCTTGCGGGAACGGACAGATGCCCAAATCTTCGTTATTGACACCAGTACAGCTCCCTGTGGGCAACGCCCCGGATCGGATTATAATATGCGCTCTCTGTTTGAAGAGCTCAATATTCCTTATGTAGAAGCAGGAAATCCGCCATTTGAGCGCTACAAAGTCCCCGGAGGCGGTCTGATGTTTTCCGAGTATCAGCTCTCCGCGGCTTTGGTAGAAGCTGACGCTTTTGTTTCTATCGCTAAGATGAAAAGTCATGCCTTCATGGGAATTACACTATGTCTCAAGAATCTGTTTGGGCTGCCTCCCATATTACCTCACGGGCGTCTCAGAACCTATTTCCATCATGTGATACGTCTATCGTATGTATTACCCGATCTAGGTTTGATTGCGCAACCTTGTTTGAACATCATTGATGGATTAACAGGTCAGTCCAAACGGGAATGGGGTGGTGAAGGTCGTATCTGTGATGCCTTAATTGCCGGGGATCAAGTAATTGCCACAGATGCTTGTGGAACTTATTTAATGGGAACAGATCCATCTTCTGATTGGCCAAATCCTCCCTACCGCCGTGACCGCAGTCCCATAGCGGTAGCAGCAGAGCATGGCTTTGGCACAGTTAATCTGGATGAGATTGATTTTGAAATGAGTGACCTTCAACCTCCATTAGCAGAGTTTAACTCGGTTGAACTCGATTCCCATGAAAAGATAGCTAGCCTGCGCCGTACCGCCAGTCATCAGGCACTATTTTACCGTGATAACTTCAGCCGATTGACTGAACGTTATGCGGGCTCCTATATCTTTCTTCAGAACCAGGAAGTGGTTTGGAACGGATCCGATCCGGAAAAAGCAGGAGGTGTTCAGCATCTAAGTGGTGAGACAGAAACTCAAGCAGTCTGGCTCAAGCTAGTTGATCCAGAAGAAAAAGAAGGTGAACATATGCGCGTATATGAGCAGATCCTGGCAGATTAGCCCGAGCTTTTGCCCGCTAATGTCAAGCAGTTGTATCCTCGTCGAAAGATCGATCAGCTTTCCGTTACAATCTAAGTGGCTAGTCAATAAATATAACAACTCATTATGCATAGGAACCGCCAAAATGGGCAACACATGACCATAAGCTTCCCTTAAGTGGGATGTATGCTGGCTAAAACCATTAAGTTCGATCCAATTCCCTTTCAAAAATTAAGAAACGGTTTCTCGCTCTCTCCGGTGTAAAGTTTCAGCTGGAGTATGTTTGAATTAACCGACTAGCCAAGACGATCGCTGTTTCCTGACAGTTACAATATCCTTTGACCACATTGGCTCGGGTTTTGGCGATGGTTAGTGTCATCTGTTACCATCCAACGGCATAACCATCCCGCCGCGGGTCGGACCCTCCAATCAATAGGAAGGGGGCAGTATTGATCATAATTGTTTGTGCGTTGCCAGGACCATCCCAATCTCCTAGAATTTGGAGTTCGTGCCCTTTTTCAATTAGTCCTTCGCGAGCTTGATTGCTGAATCGTCCTTCCAGTTGGAGGACGTCAGAACATATATGTGGTACCGTCGATTCCATTGGATTTTGCAGGCTGCGCCATCGAGGTGTTTCTACTGCTTCCTGAGGTGTCATCCCGAAATCGATGATATGAGTCACTAGTTGAAGATTCGTTTGCACTTGTGTGTCAGCCCCGGGTGTGCCACAAATTAGAAACGGTTGATTATCTTTCAATATAATCACAGGGTTCATCGTATGGCGAACCCGTTTACCTGGCATTAAGCAATTCGGGTGATCGGGTTCAAGATGCCAATAGGTCATACGGTTATTCAGGAGAATACCCGTATGACCAGCTATTAGGCTGGATCCAAACCCTGACTGGATGCTTTGCAGAACACAAACGGCATTTCCCCATTGATCAGCGACGCAGAAACAGGTTGTATCTTCAAACTGTTCTGGTGTTCCAGATACGACCTCAGTCAGCATCTGGTCGAGATTAATACGCTCAGCCTGCTTAGCAGCGTAGGCTTTAGATAACATACCCCGTAACGGGATATCAACCCAGTCAGGATCCGCGACGTACTTCTCTCGATCAGCAAATGAAAGCCTCTTGGCCTCAACCATCAAGTGGACACTCTCAGCGGTATTACAACCCATTGACTGAAGGTCGAAATGCTCAACAATATTTAGTTCCTGTAATAAAATATGACCACTAGAATTAGGAGGCATTTCATAAACATTATAGCCTCGATAGGTAGTATGGATCGGATCAACCCAACTGGCTTGATAGCCTGACAGGTCCTTTCCTGTCAGCAGCCCATCGTAAGCTTGACTGAACTGGACCATGGCTTGAGCAATATCACCTTCGTAGAACGTTTCGCGCCCTTTAGCCGCAATTTCTCGTAAAGTCATACCAAGATCCTTCTGGTAAAGAATATCTCCAGCCTTAAGTGGTTGTCCATTGTCAGTAAAAATTGCGCGTGTATATGGATCCTCGGCAAAACGTGCATTCTCACTACTTAGTGAATTAGCGAAATGATGACTGGCAGGAAAACCATTCTCACACAATGAAATTGCGGGATCAAAGACTTGGTCGAGTTTGAGGGTACCATAACGTTGATGTGCTTTTAACCAGCCGTCAACCAACCCAGGAACCGAGACACTGCGGATGCCTTTCATTGGAATTCCTCCCTGTTTCAAATAGAGGTCCCGATTGGCAGCGTAAGGTGCTGGGCCAGTAGCATTAACACCAGTTACTATTCCCGTCTCTGCCCAGTAGACCAGTATAAATCCATCTCCTCCAATACCAGAACTGTGTGGTTCAGCTACACCTAATGCGGCGGCTGTTGAGATTGCGGCATCGATAGCGTTCCCTCCGGCCATCATTGTTTGGATTCCAGCTTGTGAAGCAAGTGGATGCCCTGAAGTTACCATTCCGTTCCTACCCATTATGGACGGGCGGAAACCCGGAAATTTGTTTCCGTGTGGTGATTGCATTCCTCTTCCCTAATTTTTTTTGACAAATTACTCAACGTTATGAATCCTAACACATAAATTCTCCAGTATTTATGATAATATGGATAAGTTTATGAAACAATGTACAAAAAGATCTTAGGTCATGGATGTAATTCAGCAATTTGTCAATCGGGCACGCAAAGTAAATAAGCGCATTGTTTTTCCCGAAGGTAGTGATGAACGGATTCAGAAAGCCGCTAGGTCGCTTTCTGACGATGGTATTGTTCAACCAATACTTATCGGAGAAGCAAATAAACTCAAACAACAGGCTGACATCAGTGGCATATCGCTGGATGGGATTGGTATCGTTTGCCACGAAACGGCTCCTTGTCTCAACGATTACGCTATTGCTTACAACACTGCTAGGATCGGAGTGTCAAAGAAGGTTGCTTTGCGTTTGTTACGTCGCCCGCTTATATTTGCTGGTATGATGGTCGCACAGGGTGATGCGGACGGTTGCGTTGCAGGTGTGGCGAATGCTACAGCGCGCGTCATCGAAGCGGCAGGTCTCACGATCGGATTTGCTGAAGGAATCTTTGGAGTGTCTAGTTGCTTCATCATGGTGATTCCCGATTCTTTGGATGGTAAGAATACAGTTTTGGTGTTTTTAGATTGTGCTGTCTCTATACAGCCAACGGCGGAAGAACTAGCACAAATTGCCATTTCAACTGCAGCAACAACGCGAATTCTTCTCAGCACCGAACCCAAAGTCGCAATGTTGTCCTTCTCTACTAAAGGGAGCGCCTCACATATAAATGTGGATAAGATTACTACAGCCACACAAATCGTTCGTCGTCGTATGCCTAATCTGATAATTGACGGTGAACTTCAAGGGGATGCTGCCCTAGTGAAAACCGTAGCCGATCAAAAACTGACGGATAGCCCTGTGGCAGGCAACGCCAATGTACTAATCTTCCCTGATCTTGATGCAGGTAACATCGCCTATAAATTGGTACAATATTTGGCCAAGGCCCAAGCCTACGGACCAATACTTCAAGGCTTACGCAAACCCATGAATGATATGTCGTGCGGCGCATCGGTAGAAGATCTCGTTGGTGTGGCGGCCATAACCGCAGTGCAAAGTGGAGGATGTTGAACCAAACGGATTATAATGGGATCAAGCAAAAACCTAGTTGATGCTAAAATTAAGTTAGAAAAGGATCCGCTTTATGAAAAATATGAATCTGGTGGTTATTTGCGCGGACACATTCCGGGCAGATATCATCGGGAAAAACAAAAAATTGTCTTTTGTAAAAACTCCTTATCTTGATACTTTAGCCCAAGAAAGTGTGGTTTTTGACAAATGTTTCGGTGAAGGTGAACCAACTATTCCCGTTCGCCGTTGTTTGTTTACGGGTATTAGGTCATTTCCATGGCGGTTTGAAACGCCTAATGAAGGACTCCAACCCGCGGGTATGGGTTGGCATCCTATCCCGCACAAACATACGACACTTGCTGAACGGTTGCACGACATGGGGTACTGTACTGGTCTGGTTGCGGATACCTATCATATGTTCAAGCCCACAATGAATTTTACACGTGGGTTTCTATCATGGCGGTTTGTACGCGGACAAGAAAATGACGCGTACCGATCCGGTCCTATTTCAGAAATAGATCTAACTCCTTATGTCCCTGAAGGTGAGGCAGATATTGCTAAGCACCCTACCATTGCTCAATTTTTACTAAATGTAAAAGACAGACAAAATGAAGAAGATTATCTGACAGCCCAAGTATTCCAAACAGCTAGCAATTGGCTGGAAGACAATCGGCACAATACTCCCTTCTTCCTTTGGGTAGATAGTTTCAGTCCACACGAAATGTGGGATGTCCCTCGGTACTATGCGGATCATTATTTTTCTGATCCTATGGTCAAAGATTATATCTATCCGCAGGTGCTAAACGGTCGAAACCCATCGGAAGCAGTCATTGAAAGGACGAAAGCACTTTATTTTGGTTTTGTTACATACGTCGATCGATGGGTCGGTCATCTTCTAAAAACGATTGACCTCCTTGGATTGCAGGAAGACACGGTCGTTGTTTTTATTACCGATCATGGTACAGAAGTTTGGGATAAAGGTCGATTTAGTAAAAGTGCGGATCGTCTCTATCCTTACAATACTCAACTTAATTGGTTCATCCGAAACCCCGATGGACCGCATGGAAAACATTCATCGATATGGGTGCAGAATCACGATTTTGTGCCAACAATCTTGGGGGTGTTGGATATTGAACATGAACCGTTGGATGGAAGCAATGTATGGAGTAAGGCTATTAAAAAAACTGCCCAACACAACTGCGATTACGTCATCACCGGTTGGGGGCCTAATGTTTGCGTTCGTGATCAAGATCATAGCGTACACTTGTGTACAACAGGAAATGACAGAAAAATACGAGTGTATGATTTGAAATTAGATTCCGAGGAAACAACAAATATATCAGGTCAAAATTCGGAAATTATACAAAAAGCAATCTCTCGTGTCGAAAAATTGACGGGGCCTTTACCAACAACCTTTGGACAATACAGGCAAAAATCATCTGCTCGTTCAATGAGAACTTATGCTTTGCAACATATGAACTTAACTTAAGCGAGCCAAAACTCATTAGGATTACCTTTTTGGGCTATACATAAGCAGTTTTTCAACACCAAAGACTAGTAGATTGAATTGCTAGGTGGACGAGGAAAAGAATTGAGCTTTCTAATTAAACTGAGGAAAAAGGATGAAGCAACTCGGCTGTAGTACTGTTTTATATGGGGGCTTTGACTTGGATAAAGCCTTGGCAGGTATCGCGAAAGCTGAATACCAAGCCATTGAATTGTGTGCACGTCCAAGAATCGCACCACATTTGGAGATCAATCAGTCAGCATCCTATTATGCTGATATTAAAAGAAAGATTAACGATTACGGATTGGTAATCGAATCAATTTCTGGAACTGGTGGCGTTGCCGTAGATTGTCCAGAATTCGAGGGAGTGGTCCAGGCTGCCCAACTTATGGATGTTTCGATAATCACAATAAGTGCAGGAGGGAAGTCCAACAGTGAAGAAAGTTTCAAAAGATTCATCGATAGAATTAACTGTGGATCAGAGTATGTTGCTTCCAGCGGGATTCGATTATCAATCAAACCGAGAGTTGGAAAGGCCGTCTGCTCAGTTGATACCGCCAAGCGCTTCATGGATGCAGTCGATCAAGATCAAGTAGGGCTTAATTTTGATCCTACTCACATTTGGAGATCTCAATCAGATGCAGATCCAGTCAAAGCAATATCCGATCTTAAATCCGTCATTAATACAGTTCGTATTCGTGATAATCGCGAAAGCCGGCAGATGCAAGTTGGTCCAATAGAAACACAAATTCCGGGGAAAGGGGCACTGGATTTACAGGCGATTGCCGATACCGTCAAAATGATGCCTCAGATTTCGTACGCAGTTCTCGAAATCATTGGCATGCATGACAAGACAAAGATAAAATTTGATGAGATACAACGTATTGTTGAGGAATCCATCGCCTATTTAAAACCCATGTTTTTTGAATACGTTGCAACGCCAATGACAACGATTGTTTGATAGAGAAGATCAGGTCAGTGATCGTATTCAAGTTTGAATCTGTATTTTTAAACCCCGTATATACCTCCATCGCACGATGAAAGTGTGTTGAGCTAATATAATACTTGCAGCATTACGAAGTTTACGTAGATCCTTTTACCATGTTCGACCAGCTTCAGGATCATACATTTTATAAGTTAATCCATACCATACCATTATGCCTAAAATAACCAGTGCAATTACAACACAGATTATTATGACTTTACGGGTTACCTTCATAGTTGGCCACCTTACCTTAATTTCTTGAGATCCACTGTCCAAGTTCGTTGGTGTCAAAATTGAACCATAGCTTGGAGGAGTTTCGCTTCAAACATAGGTCGACTTGAAATCAACCTAAAAAAACAGTTTCTGAGTTGGGGGCTTTGCTTGTTTTCTCTCTAAGCACCCTAAAGTGATCATTTGGAGATTGTATCATAATTCACAGGTAATATAATAAAAAAACACTGAATGATTAATCAGGAAATATCCACTTGATGATGGACATATAAAATGTGCTTATGATAAAAACTCAGTATTGCATTTAAAATCAGACTTAATGTAAAATCAAATCATTATTTTAAAACAGCTATGGAGGTCTATATCAATGAAAATGCATATTGGTGGGCAGTGGGTCGATAGATCCGAAAAGATAGAAGTCCTAAACCCCTTCAGTGGTTCTATCATTGACACTATTCCAAGATCGAGCCAACAAGATGTCGAGACTTCATTGAAAACCGCTGAACTTGGTGCGGAAATTATGGCCAAGATGACTGGCTATGAAAGATATGAAATCATTCACAAAGTCTCTGAAATTATGGCTGAACGGGTGGGAGAACTAGCACAAATCATTACCTCGGAAGAAGGTAAGACCTTAGCAGAGTCAACGGTAGAAGCAAGTCGTGCCATCGAAATTATTGCGCTCTCGGGAGAAGAAGCCAAGCGCTTGTCTGGTGAAGTTGTTCCGCTTGAAGGAGGCCCTGGCGTTAAGGATAAATTTGGTTTTACCATGCGGATACCTTGCGGTATTGTCGTTGGAATAAGCCCATTTAATTTCCCTTTGCACCTTGTTTGTCACAAAGTTGGGCCAGCGCTAGCAGCTGGAAATGCTATCATACTCAAACCTGCCACAGACACGCCACTGTCAGCATTAAAACTCGTGGAGCTTTTCTTAGAAGCAGGTACTCCGCCTGAAGCCATTCAGTGCATAACTGGGTCAGGCAGTGAAATCGGTGACGCTCTCTGTGCTGATAAACGTGTGCGTAAAATTACTTTTACTGGCAGCCATGAAGTCGGCGAACATATCTGCCACACTGCGGGACTTAAACGTGTAACAATGGAACTGGGGTCGAATTCTCCACTAATTATTATGCCAGATGCCGATCTGGAAAAGGTGGCAAAAGCTGCAGCAGCATCCGGTTACTCCAACGCGGGACAGGTGTGTATCTCAACACAACGTATTCTTGCCCATGAGAAGATTCATGGTGATTTTCTAGATGCTTTCAAGGAACAAGTCGAAGACATCTCAACTGGAAATCCAATCGAAGCATCAACCAAGATGGGACCAATGATTCGAGAACATGATGCTATACGTGTTAATCAATGGGTAGAAGAAGCAATTAACAGAGGAGCAGAACTGATTACAGGCGGCGAAAGAGATGGACAAATTCATACACCGACATTGCTTGCCAATGTAAAATCAGAGATGAAAATCTCATCTGACGAAGTGTTCGGCCCTGTTGTAGGGGTTACACGTGTTGATAATATTGATGAAGCTATTGCCCTAGCCAATGATACCGATTATGGATTAAGCGCGGCAATTTTCACTCAGAATATTGACTGGGCAATGAAGTTTGCACGGGAAGTCGATTCCGGGAATCTGATGGTGAATTGGGGAACACAGTGGCGTGCGGATCTCATGCCGTACGGAGGTCTTAAAAGCAGCGGTATGGGCAAGGAAGGTCCAAAATATGCCGTGGAAGAAATGACTGAGCTCAAGATGGTCATCCTGCATCTTAATACTTGAAAGGTACTGATCTAATTACGGGAAACGATCTGTTGGATTTTCAAGAGTTTCGCTTCTGCTTATAGTGTGTTAAGTTGTACCATCTCGGTTTCAGAGAGTTCAAAGTCGAAGATTTCCATGTTTTCACGCAGGTGATCTTGAGAACTGGACCGCGGAATAACAGTTACACCTTGCTCTATAATCCATCTAAGGGCTATTTGTGCTGGTGTTTTGTCGTGATTTCGTGAAATTTCGCTCAGGGTAGGATGCTTGAGAATACCGCCGCCTGCTGGACACCAGCCAGATGCAAGAGGACAATAAGCTGTCATCACAACGTTTGATCTTAAACAGAAATCGACCTGGTTTTGTGATACGTTTTCACTACAGTTATGATCACTCAAATGAAAATGAACTTGATTAACTGCGATAGGAATCGATGAGATTTCCTGTGCTTGTTTAATTAAATTTATATTGTAATTACTAACGCCGACGTGTTTGGCTTTGCCTGCTTTGTGAATTTCTTGAAACGCCGCTAGCGTTTCCTCGAGGGGCACCGCATTTTCCGGCTTCTGGGCACTCCTCACATTCGCATCGCTCGGCCAATGTGTAAGTAACAGATCGACATAGTCCATTTGTAATTGGTCCAAGATCTCGTTGCATTGCCTCAGGGCTTTTTCGTAACTAAGATAATCTCGCCATACCTTGGAGGTAATAAATAAATCTTCACGCTGAATTCCAAATTGTTTTATGGCTTTTGCAATCGCAGGTTGGTTTCTGTAAGCCCATGCACTGTCAATATGTCGATAGCCAATTTCGAGTGCCCACTTGATTGCTTGTTCACATTTATCATCTTGTAATCCTGCAGTACCAAGACCAACCATCGGTATATTGCTACCATCAACTAATTTTTGGTTTTTCATTATGTTAGCCCCCAGGTTCGAGGTTGAACTTAACATGAATCTCAGATTCAGACAAGCTGTTAATTTCTGAAAAAAGAACGTTGCCTCGGTAATGTTATATCATCCTAGCCTGGAGACGTTATCAAGTTTGAATTTTGACTATCGGTCACAGATAGTGTGTGAACTTCACGCTCATGCCTTTATAGACTACATAATTTTTGCCCCAATGATCTGTTGATAAATGTTCGGGTATATCAAAGAGGTTAAGCAGTCAAAGTCATTTTTTTCATGGAGGTAAACTATTGACTTTTCAATTCAGGGATTGGATGATCAATGAGTACTTGGCAGAAGGATACTTAATTCTTCGTGGCATTGTTCCACCATCCTTGTTGAACGATCTACGCATTGAAGCCGAAAAAGCTCGTGATTTGGCGCATAAGATTATAGGGCCGCAGACACAGCGGATTCAACCACTTTCCAGCTATGCCGACGACCTCAACTTGAAGCCATTTTATGATTACATCGAGTTGCCAGTTCTCCAAGACGCAATTGAAAAACTCCTTGGTAAAAACTATACACATGGACACATAGATATCATGGGGTTACTGGTTGAACCTTCAGAATATCCTTGGCACATTGGTTGGCATCGTGATGGAGTGGTTGAAGTGCCGACTGAGGCCTATGACGAAATTACCAAAGCCAAACTGTCAGAAGTATGGTATGACCTGAGACACTACAATCAGGTTAACTGTGCCATTTATGCTGAATCGTGTACTTGGTTCGTACCAAGGAGCCATTTGAGACAATGGGATCTAACGGGGGAACGGCAGACAACAGGCGACCCGATCTTAAGAGGGCCAATAGAAGGCATGTCAAATGTGGAAGCCGAACGCTATTATCTCGATCATTGCTTGCAGTTTCCTGGGGCAGTGCAGGTCCATCTTGGTGCAGGAGATTTCATGATCTATCGAAATCTCGGCTGGCATACAGGCAACTATGTTACTTATCAGCCTCGTGCTACCATCCATGACATTGTACGATACGAAGGTAAAACAAGTTGGGCTGGTTGGCGACAAGCCAAATTGGAAGCGATGAAAAGAATGGAAGCCGAAACGAGTTGAACCTCGTATCAAGAAAAATGGAATGGAGTTAGAAACTGTTAGGGCAGGGATGGTTGAGCTTGGTGTGGCAGCTAATTTGCATTTCCAAGGGCACGTGGCGCATCCACATGCCGAAGTGGTTGCTATTTGCGATACGGGCATTGAGAACGCAGACAATTTTTCTCAGCACAATAATGGCAATACCGTAAGGTTAGGTACAACAAAATAGTAACTTAAATCCCATAATTTTTCTAAACTCATGTTGCTATTCTTGGCTTATATTAAATGATTTTTTTGGTAAGTTGAATTTGATTCAATTTGTAATACTTTCAAAGTCCTGAGTACAAAGATTCATGGTTGCTCCAGCTATTGACGGCGTTTGGAAGGTTCTCTGAATAGGTGTCTCTAGTTAGAAGTGTTTCTGAATTGGCTCTGGAAACGCGAAAAGAATTCAAATTACAGTGAAAATAATAGCTTTGCCAATGTATCCTAATATCGACACTTCGATTATTTAGTGAAAGTAACATTAAATAATATGATAAAATAATTCGATGTTGGTGTAGGAGGTGTGAACTGGCCTACTGTTGGGAATTCTATAGTTTTGGAGATAATAAATTGAAGGTACAGGCAGGTTTAATCTTTGGAATAATGTTTCTTTTGCTAGGTTGTGCGGACCAACCCGAAAAGTTAATCATGCCAGATGATATAGACATCTCTGTAACAGATACTGGAATTGTTTCTATACCCAGCGATGTTGACCCAATACTGATATCAATTTTTTCAAGATACTCAAAAATAATTGCTTCGAATGGTAAACCAATTCATATTTTTGCCCAGTCAGAAGTCAGTGATCAGCAAATTATTAAAGCTCGAGATATTCTGGAATTCTATTTGACAGATGTTCCGAAATCAATCTACGGCCGAAACAAATCTGTTGTTGCTAACTCGATGGCAAATCGAAGTGCGTCCTTACTGTTTTTCAATAATGAATCTAGTAGGAAATACGCCTTTGAAGAGTTCTCTTTGGCAGATTTAAATCTTGCCAGTCAGAATCTACATGCCACCGAGTTTTTTGTTGAAGGATCAATGGGTTATGTTAATAAACCTCCTGAGCAACAAGATGCAAGTTTCAAAAATATTCTACACTTAGTCCAAAAATATGGCATTATCCCTTCTTTCTCTAATTATCAATCGGAGATTCAAACTTCGGCTAATAATGCACGATTAGCTGGTATTTGGGTTGCAACAGATAATGATGTTGAAGCTAAGGGATATTTCGCCACCGTGGTCGGCATTTATTATGGGCTATGGGCGGATAATCGAGAAGGAGCTTTCGAATCTTGGTGGGGTAAATACCGGCATAGTACTCGCTCCTCGCTGCAATTGGGGGATCCAGCCGGTTATGATTTGATAACAAAATTTTTCCCGGAATATTTAACTTACACCGCCAAAATCCATTCCAGATTTAGTGGTACATTTTACTTGTCCTTGAGTCCCCAGCTTCCGTATACTTATAAGTCACAATATCTGGTTAATGTAGCTTTGACAGGAACGCAAGACACACATTTGGTAGGAAATAGTTTGGCGAACACATTGCAGGGAAATAGTGGAAATAACAGGTTGGATGGTGGTAAAGGAGTGGATACGGTTATTTTTAAAGGGAACCATTCCGATTACACGATTTTCGATCTACGGGAAATTGAAGGCAAGTACGTTATTATGGATAAGATATCTGGACGTGATGGTACAGATACACTAGTAAATATGGAATTCATAAAGTTTAATGATCAAACTACCGAGTTGCTAGCAGATTGAATCTATCTGAATTTCTGAGCCAGAATGGCGTTGTCGCTTTTCCCATCGTGCGAAATTTGTATTGAAAGGCTGGAAGCCAAAACCCTGTTTACTCCAAAGATTACCATGATGCCGAACTGGAAGTAATCGCTTGATCCACTATACAGTTTTCAGTAGAATATGGAAGGGGAGTTTTTCATATTCAAATATGTATTAGGATGGTTGTGATGTCAGAAAAAGAGTCCGACGATCAAAATTATAAAGGCTTATTGCAGCAATATTGCCAACTAAGAGGTGTTGAGCCTCCAACTTATGGAGCTACACAGTGTGGTTCTTCTCATCAACCAAGTTGGTTAGTAACAGTAGAATACGGAGATAAGAACCATAAAACGTCAGAACCTATTATCGGCTCAAAAAAAATGGCCGAACAAATAGCTGCGAAACAAATCGTGAAAGAGATTGACATTACTCAAAAGGCATTTCTGGCTGGGGAACCAATCACAGATGTTAAATCTGAGGAGCTTTTAGAAATATCGGAGGCAAAAGAGGTACTGACCGTTTCTTCTGAGCTTGTAGCAACAGCAATGGGTATGGCGAACCATAGACTTTCAGAAACAAGACGGGGCGATCGTTATCGCGAATCATCTGATTCAAAACGGGCGAACCAAGCATTTTCGCAAAACCTTGCTAGCTTGACAATGACCATTGTGAGGGAATTGGTAAACGCAGCGGAAGAAGCAAATATTGAATTTGGATACGAAAAAAGGGGTGAAGGGGAAATCTAATCCATAAATCGAAACCGGATAATATGAAAAATTGCGGCAACACCATCTCTCCAACTAATCTTTTTGCCTTCATCAAATGGTCTGCCCCTATAGTTGATTGGAATTTCAACAAGGCGACATTTTCTTTTTGCTATTTTCGCTGTAATTTCCGGCTCAATTCCAAATCGATCTGAAGTAAGATGGATCTCCTTCAAGATTGAAGTCCTAATCACTTTGTAGCATGTTTCCATATCACTAATCCACAAGCCGGTAAGCAAATTGGAGAGAAGTGTCAGAAATCTGTTAGCAATGTAACTTATACGTAACCCTTTTTGCATGCCATCAGTGAATCGGGATCCGTAAACAACGTCGGCTTGATTCTCGATGATCGGCTGGATAAGCTTTGGATAGTCCTGCGGGTCATACTCTAGGTCGGCATCCTGAATGATTGTCAAATCCCCTGTAGCATTTTGGAAACCTGTTCGCAAAGCGGCACCTTTACCACGATTTACTGAATGGTAGAATACTCGCACTAATGGATCATCCAAATCCTCAATTTGTTTGAGAATGTCACGTGTTCCGTCAGTCGAAAAATCGTCGACTAGAATGATTTCCTTCTCCAATCTGAGCTCGACGGCTCGCACTTGATCTAGGATTTCGTTTAGTGTTTTGAGTTCATTATAAACAGGAATAATAATTGATAGCTTTTCCACTACTAAGTTTCCATGGTATCAGTCTGATTTATTCAAACTCAGCCTAACATATCGCGCATACAAATTCAAATCAATTTGAAATAAGTGCATAGTGTATAGATTCAGTATTCAGACAAAGATTACTTTACCTTTTATGCTCCTTTTTGCGGTCATTATTTTTGCAATCCCGATCATCACAATATCGTTGTTCAATCGGAAGTATGATGAGCAATTTAGTGTGGAAACGAAGGAATGGCTAGAAGCGATTGTTCAAACTAATTATATATACGAACCAGAAAAAGTAAAAAGGGCATACCGCGCTGAAGTTGTTGTTTTCGGTCAAGATGGCTCCATAAAAAGCTCAACGATTACAAACCAAACAAATTCTCTTTCCCAATTAGCTGCCGAGTTAAAAGTCCACCAGATTCAAAAGCAACTTAAAGGCGAATCCGGTGATGAATTTATGTTAAAAAATGTCACTGTGTTTAGCAAACCCTACAAAGCTATATATTACCTGCAATCTGATGGTCGACTCTATTGTTTGATACGTCCTATTGATAAAATAGCTGAAGCCAAGCGACAGGCGATTTTATTGATGATTGGTGTAGCTAGCAGTGGGGTGTTTCTAGTCATCTGTATCAGCTACTTAATCGGCAATAACTTGAGTAAGCCAATTAGCAACTTGGTTGCTTTTAATTAGAAATCCATGTTTTTTGCAATAGATATGTATGATTATTTATGCAAACCACATTTTCTTCACATCATCA
>PVBE011096751.1_pt1 | contig 14601 bp, 11 predicted proteins | sample 1631181 | NCBI WGS metagenome assembly PVBE01 (sample SAMN08397723, study PRJNA350692) | Marine metagenome, whole genome shotgun sequencing project. | isolation source: water | place: Pacific Ocean | collected 2012-04
AAGGCTCCATCGATGTACTCGATGGCGTTCGCAAAGACTGAACCAAGTTCCTGGTAGGCATTAAGGCCAGAATCAGCGCCGTTGTAACCGGCGATTGATACTGGGACCCATCTTGGCATCCGCTCGGTACACCAATCGATCAGGTCTAGGTTGAAGCGGAGTGCTGCCTCAGGGGGGATTTGTTCCCTCATCGGGCAGCCGAGATAGGTGAGGAAAAAGTCACTCTGGCCCGTTCCTGAGATCGCTTTTAGAGGGATACCGCGCTTTTCCACAACCGACCAGTAACAGGATTGCGTGTAGGGCGCCGATTGGGCGACGCCACCGCCGGGCTTACAGTAAACAGACTCAACCGGGATGTCCTCCAGGATTTTTTCGTAATCTCGGAGTCCGACTGTCACGGTTCCGGTAAGGCCAACATCCTCTCGTCGTTCCACAACTTCAGGATGATCAACGTCATAAAGGTGATCGTCAGTCATCCGATCGTGTTTTACGATGATGCCCGTTTCGCCGGTATCAAGTAGAAACTTGAGCCTTTGGTTCATGTCATTTGGATCACCAAATCCGCTCAATTGGAAAATTCTCCACAACTTGGACCGGTACATCTCTGGGTACGCACCCCGGACAAAGGGTGCTTCGCCGGGTCTGCCCAGCAAACCATGACGTGATGACTTAGGAACATCAGCATCCGTGTAGACAGATCGGAGGGGGATTCCGGAGGAGGTTTCCCAATTTTCGTCACGTACTACCATTGCGACCCTCATCATTTCGCCACGTTGCTTACAAGCCAGAAGTACAAGCTAGAAACAGGTCGACCAAACCAGGGACCTGATCAGGCCATCTCCCGATGGTAACTATTCCACATTGTGGATGAATGTCCAAGACCCGAAATTGCCCATACGTAGAAGGTTCTGGGTATAGCTGAGGTGGGACCGGATATCTGACACCGCCTCGATGAGTGTGTCAATGGAGCGCTTATCTAACCTTGATGTAGCCGCCATGTTCAGCTACCTAGCGACCAAGGCTATTATCGACTGGTTAGCTCGCCCCAAGGATTCCACCCCACTACCGAGCTTGAGAAGCAACTACCATGTCCAAAACAGAATTCCAATGAGCCTCATTAAGACTACTGAACGCAGTGGAATAGTGACTTGATTCCCCACCACCATATTTCAGTGTCCGACTGATCCCCCAAAATGACTTGACGGAATACCTATGGAAGCGTCGCTCATCCCACCCAGTCCGGAGTGGTATCTCAAGGTCCAAGAACCTGTAATAGACCCGACGCGCCCCATTGTCGACTCACACCACCACCTATGGCGTGAAGACGAGTTTGGCTACGACTACCTGCTACCAGACCTACACAATGATACTAACTCTGGGCACAACATCGTGAAGACAGTTTTCGTGAACTGCAGAACCAATTACTGGGATAGTGGTCCTAACCATCTTCGGCCCGTTGGAGAGACAGAATTTATTGCCAATATTTCTAAGACACAGAATCACACTTCTGGAGCCAAGATTTCGGCAATCATAGGACATGCTGACTTAGCACTCGGCGCCGCCGTTGAGGAGGTGCTAGAAGCCCATGAGAGCGCTGGGCATGGGCTATTTCGAGGAATTCGACATTCCCTCGCCTACTCACCTGGTAAAGGTTTTCTGATGTTTCCCGGACGGGCACCTGCAGAACTTTCTAGGAACAAAGACTTCCGTAACGGTGTCCGACGGTTAGGAGAATGTCACTACATCTATGAAACCTACCATTTCTATGATCAAAATAGTGAATTTTTGGAACTAGCAAAATACGCCCCTGAAACTACCATGGTACTTAATCACCTCGGAACACCATGGGGCACAGACAACTTCAGATACCTTCGAGATGAGATTTTTTCAATATGGCGCAGCGATATTACTGCACTTTCTGAATGTCCTAATGTCTATATCAAACTTGGTGGTTTGGCAATGCCAGATGCTGGATTCAACTGGCACATAAGATCTAAACCAGCGACATCTGATGAAATCGTAAAAGCTCATCAACGCTATTATCTACATGCTATTGAATCCTTTGGACCCGACCGATGTATGTTCGAGAGCAATTTTCCAGTAGACAAATTATCTGTTTCATATTCAGTGCTTATTAATGCATTCAAAAAAATGATCCTTGATTTATCAGATATTGATAAAGATGCATTATTTTTCAATACCGCATCATATGTATACGGAATCTGAGAAATTCTACTTAGAGTAGAATGCAATGATTTCAAAAGTTATGTACAAAGATATCTGAACTATATATCTCTGATAATAGCAATATCAATTCTACAATCAATCATCAAGACAACTGAGCACCCATGCGGGCTCTCGTGACTCTGACAGCCAGATTATGGCTAACTTGCATGGGCTCAAATCCATTCTCAACCATCCGCTGTGCCATACCACCATCTGCTTGAGTAATACTGGCGGATTCTTGATCTACCCACTCTGACAACAGAACCCAATTCGGCTCCTTAGACGGATTGGCGGGATGTGGTCTACCAGCTTGTCTACCTAACCTTGCTCCACAACAACCAACCTGGACGCTCAGATACGGAAACTCCTGTTCACGGACCCACCGATCAAGATAAGACTCTCTGGCCTTTGGTACTTCAAACCTAGTGGTGGAGATGACAGTTGATTCGACAGCACCTATCTGATAATTCGACTCCCATTCTTTTTTCGGAAGAGCCACACCCACCGTGGCCACTTGGCTATAGACAGTATTGGATCGGTTTGAAACCATCTCAAGGATGTGTGGCCTCTGGGGGTCGTGTTCCACTGTTCGCTTCTGTTGGTAGGAAGTCGTGTAGAAGATTTCGCTATCACGGATTTCGTAGAGATTACATACCAAAGGACCGCCAACATAACAGTGGTAGGCCTGGGCACTATAGAACCCAGCATCAATCAAGTCAGGGGCGTGCTTGGTGTCGTACCAATTCTTGAACTCCGAAAGACCAACGGCACTAACATCCATGCGAGCAAAATAGAGGTGCGGGAAAAATTTGTTAACCACAACCGTGGATCTCTCCTCCCAAGCAATCCAGACCGGATTAGTACCACTCGTCGGCGCTTCTCAGACCCGAACTTGCTTCCTCTATTTGTACTCTAACAACTAGAGAATGTCTATGATCGACCTTGGGAGATGGAGAAAATGAATGACAGAAAACCAAAGGTCACCGCGGGATCGCAGACAGTTGACAGGGCACTCAGTCTGCTCAGCTGTTTTTCTCCTGCCAGAACCTCCCTACCTCTTCATGAACTCAGCCAACTGAGCGGTCTTACTACTTCAACAACACACCGACTTCTCAAGACGTTGGAATCACGTGAGTTCATCACTTTTGATTCAGTATCAAAGTTATATAGCTTAGGTTCAGCGACTGTTCGCCTGGCATCCATAGTGATCCAGAGTTCCGACATCCAGACCATGGTGTCCCCATGGCTTGACCATCTCAGGCTACTCACTGGAGAAACTGCAGCCCTCCATTGGCTGGTTGAATATCACCGGGTCTGTGTGCTCGAATTTGAGAGTCGACACCCGATACGCATGAGCTCTGGGACTGGCGCGCAATATCCCCTTATTCGCGGAGCAGCAGGTAAGGCCCTTCTTGCCCACTTTGATCCCATGGTTGCTGAGGCCGTTTTTTCAGAAGCCGAAAGAATCGACGCAGTTTCAGACTTGAAGTGGGAAACTCTAAGAGAAGAACTAACTGCGATCCGCGAGCAAGGTTACGCCACCAGTTACTCGGAGGTAGTCAACGGAGCAAATGCTATTTCTGCAGCGCTCCTGGACTCTCTTGGGCAGCCAATAGCCGCACTGAATATTACTGGACCAGATAACCGACTGGACCTAAAATCTTTGAAGCGTGCTATCACCCCTCTACTCGAGGCAGTGAATGATATTCGTTCAAGACTTGGGTATTCAAATTAGCCAGAAACGAATAGTAACTACAATTTAGAGGAGTTGAAGTATGGATTTCTCATTTTCTTCTACGGTGGCTGTAGAACGTAATGGCCAACGAAAATGGGACCTACAGGAACACTTAGAAGAGTGTCGTACCGCAGAACAGCTTGGCTTCGTTCGTGCTTACAAAGGTGAACGTCGCGGAAATGGACCACATTCGGGACGACACGGTGTCGTCAACAATGCACAGTTAATTGCTATGTATGGTCTAGCTAACACCACAAGTTTGCACTTCAGCACCGGAGTGGTACTCCTACCCCTTTACCACCCAGTCACTGTCATCCAGGACGCTACAATGATCAGTACCTTCTACCCCGACCGTTATCGCTTAGTGGTTGGAGCTGGCTACACACAAGACGATTTCGATACCTTCGGGATAGGACTCTCCGAGCGCGTTGAGCGAATGCGGATAGGACTTGAGGCGATCAACGCGTACCGGCAACAACAGCCCTATTCATTTGGCCCCGATAGCCCTTGGCAGGGGTATGTTCCCCTCCCAGACTCGGCTATGGGGAACACTTTTCCAGAAGTATGGGTTGGAGGCTGGAGTGAAGCCGGTGTGCGACTTGCTGCCCTTGGCGACGGCTGGGAAACAGGTCCAATTCGCAGTATTCCCCACCTACAACACCTGGCAGGAATCTACCGAGAGGAATGCGAACGATTGGGGAAGACCCCAAGGATTGCTTTGTTGCGTGAATCGTGCATAGCGGATTCGGATGACGCAGCACGAAATTTATTAGGCCCTTCCATCCTTGACTATCATCGGATCTACTACCAGCGTGGTAACGCCTACAGTCCTAGATGGGAACCATGGCTGGACGAAGTCAATTCGGTCAGAGACTTGACACTTGACCACATATTGCCAAATCGGGTTCTCTGCGGATCGCCCGAAACGTGGATAGAGACTCTGCAGGAGTGGGAAGAACTTATCCAGCCAGAGGAAATCATCGTACGACTCCGCTACTTCCATGGGCCAGGTCTCGATGTCGCACTCGAAGAAATGCACCGAATAGCCGAGGAAATTATGCCTCGGTTCTGAAGATGATCGGAGATCACATGCGCCAAGACGAATTCAGGAATCGGACCGTGGTCGTGACAGGTAGCGCTCGAGGAATTGGCCGTGCCACAGCTGAGATATTTTCACAAACCGGCGCGACGGTTTTCGGAGTTGACATTGCGGATCAGGGTAACGTCCCTTGGGAAACAATCTCTATTGATCTAGGTGAGATCGATGCTGCGGAAAAGGTGCTAGAGACGGTACCCAATGCAGAGATATTGGTCAATGTTCATGGTCTCCTCGAGCCTTTAACTATTGAGGACACGACCGTGCAGGACTTTGACCGAGCGATAGCAATTAATCTTCGAAGCGTGTTTTTTCTCTGTCAGAAGTTCGCTCCGGTCATGGCAGCCAATGGCTGGGGAAGAATCATTAACTTCTCAAGCGTAGTAGCAAGAACCGGATCCTTCAGTTCTGCTGCTTACGCAGCTGCGAAGGCGGGAGTCATTGGAACAACGAAGAGTTTTGCACGACGATATGCAGCTGAGGGTGTGACCGTTAATTCGGTAGTACCAGCTGCAGTAGACACAGAACTCAATAGTTTCCTCAAAGCCAAGCAAAGAGAAACCATCATCTCTGAGATCCCAGTAGGACGTTTCTCCGAACCTGAGGAATTCGTGCAAGCAATAATGTTCCTCTCCAGTGACGGCGCTGGGTTTATTACCGGTTCCAGTCTCGATATCAACGGCGGGTGGGTGATGACTTGAGTCACTTGTCGATTTTCGGTGAATTGAGAACTTTCGTCTGCAAGTATTCCCGAAACCCATATATTCCTAACTCATGACCCAACCCCGACTTCCGTAGGCCGCCAAAGGGAGCAGCCGGATTGAAGACTTCCCCATTAACGGTGATTGTCCCGGCAGAAAGTTGGCGGCCAAACACATCTGCCTCTTCCAGGTCAGTTCCCCAAACTGCCGCAGCAAGCCCGTAATCAGAATCGTTTGCGATCATTAGAGCCTCCTGTGGCGTCTCGTAGGGGATTATCGAGAGAACCGGCCCAAAGATTTCCTCATTGGCAATGGCGCTAGCCTGATCCACATTGGAAAAGACAGTGGGCTTAACAAAGAACCCGCGATCCAACCCGGATGGAACACCTAGACCGCCAGTGATGAGGTCGCCACCGTTATCGATCCCCGCCCGGATATATCCCCACACCCGGTCACGTTGGCTAGCAGATATGACCGGGCCCAAATCTGTCGACGGTTCAAGGGGGTCCCCAACTATCAATCCCTCAGCACAGAGTTTTGCGATTTCCGCTACTTGATCCATCAACTTTCGTGGTACAAGAAACCGCGTTAGGGATGTGCAAGTTTGGCCATTATTTCGAAAACAACTCTCCATTCCCCAAAGCACCGCGGCCTCGATCTCAGCATCGGGAAGAATGACAAACGGACTCTTCCCACCAAGCTCCAGAGTGCTTCGCTTTATCCCAGTCGATGCCGCTTTGAGAATTCGAACACCAGTTTTTGTAGAACCTGTAAAAGAGACCATGCTTGTGGCAGGGTGGGACACAAGAAATTCTCCAACTTCCGACCCTGACCCTGACACAAGATTAAAAACCCCAGTCGGAGCACCGGCATTCTCGAAGATCTCCGCAAAGAGCAGAGGGCATCCCGGTGCCAACTCGCTAGGTTTTACGACCACAGTGCAACCCGCTGCAATAGCTGTTGCTACCTTTATTGCGATTTGAGAGAACGGGAAGTTCCAAGGAGTAATACTGGCCACGACCCCTACAGCTTCGTGGAGCAGAACCGAATGATTGAGGACTTCTTCCATCCGAAACTCCTCTAAGATCTCAACCAAGCCTTCGATAACAAGTACCGGAAGAGCAGTTATCGCAACCCGCGCAGCAGAAATGGGCATCCCGACTTCTGTTGCCCAAGTGCTAGCAATCTCCTCTTGTCGATCAATGATCCCGTCGCGAATCGAGTGCAACACATCTTGACGATCAGTAACTGACGTTGCGGACCACCGAGGGAACGCTCGGCTCGCCGCATCAATCGCTGAGTCAATTTCTTCTCGGCTAGCCTCTGGAACTGAATAGATAATCTCCCCTGTGCCAGCGTTAGATACAGGGTGACAGTTCTTGTTGCGACTCTCGAGCCACCTCCCATCGATATACAAACAGTCGGTGTTCAAGGTTCCTCACTATTCAGGTCTAGCCATCATCGATTGTATTCCCGGTTGGCTTGATGCACCAGAGTTCATCCGGCGACCTTGATGGCCACCGCAGGATTTCCTCATTGGACGTCAACCTGTCTAGTCTTCTTCTTGTGCTTCATTGGCCGGGGTGTTCGTAGGAATGGAACGAAACTGTCGAGACGTCAGGGTGGCAAACCGGATCGATGGCTCTCCTTGGGTCATCCGAGTAATCGAATATCAAGGGGATGCCCCAGGGTCATCAACTGCCATTCTCGGCGGCATGTATGGAGACAAACCGATGAGTTGCCTTGCCGTCCACCAAATTGACCGCCTTCTGAGAAACAAGGCAGAACTATCTGGATCAGTGATCTTGGTACCAGCGGCTAATCCCCCAGCCCTAGAGGTTGGGAACCGGATCAACCCCGATCACTTAGCCTTGAACCGACGTTTTCCTGGAAACATTTCAGGGTTCCTGACTGATCAGATAGCGCGGGCCCTTGTAGGCGAAGTTCTTGTGGGAGTCGATTGCATACTTGATCTCCATTCAGGAACGCCCTCAATGGCACTCTGGTATACCTATGACTTCGGTGATCTTGAACTCTCGTCCGCCTTTGGATACCTGCCCGTCATAGAAGGCCAGCATTCACCCGGCCAATTAGGAACAGTGGCAACCGAGCGAGGAGTTGGCCTCTTGTTGCCGGAATGGGGGGGTGCCACTCTCACACAGTTCACCGCAGGAGTCGAGGGAGCAATGAACATCTTGAAATTCCGAGGCCATTTACCCGGCAAAAGCAGCGGACCAAAGTCTGTCCCTCTCATCAGAGATCGCCAACTTCTACTTGCTTCTACCCACGGTGCTCTAATAAGCACAGTTGAACCATCACGGGTCGGTGGTCCGATAAACAAAGGAACTTTCGCCGAGATTGTTAATGTGACAAATGGTGCTACCGGTGAAGAGTTTCTGGTAGAAGAGGAGCAGGCACTCCTGCTAATGACGGTGATGACTCCCACCATGGTAAAACCAGGTGACTTTGTTGCGATGATTGGTTACCAGGCCGACACCTTGGAAGTTCCGAATTCATAGACAGGTACTAAACCAAGAGTAATCCCCATTGGTCCACAGAACTTCTAGAACCAACCGAGAAGACGAGAAATCCTTATCATTAAGAATAAGGATATGAAAATAGATTTGAGGTAAGCCATATGAAGGTGGCAACGATAGGCGGAGGAACGTTTGGTGAAATGCATATTCGCGCTCTAACGCAGCGAGCACTTCGAGGTGATATCGATTTTGTCGGCTTGGTAGACACTAATCCAGAGGTTTGCAAAACAAGACGAGATATTTATGGAATCGAGACCTACAACGACATCAACGCCTTGCTTAATACAACTAAACCGCAAGCCGTCACAGTGGCCACACCTGACCATCTCCACCAGGAAGTTGTAGTGGAGTGCCTCGGAAAAGGTATCCATGTGCTAGTGGAGAAACCAATGGACACCACTGTCAAAGGGTGCCAAGAAATGGTAGCTGCTGCCAATGCATCGGAGTGCCTACTCCAAGTTGACTTCATGAAACGAAATGACCTTTACCACCTCCACCTGAAGCAAACTGTGGATACTGACGGCCTAGGGCGTATCGCTTATGGCTACGCTTGGATGGAGGATAAGATAGAAGTACCGAGGGACTGGCTCCCAGCTTGGGCCTCTCATTCCTCTCCAGCATGGTTCGTCGGAGTCCACTACTTTGACCTGATCCGCTGGCTCGTTGGCCATAATGCAATAGCCGTTTCGGCTACCGGAGTGAAAGACAAACTCTTATCCATCGGCATTGACACTTACGATTCGATTCAATCCAAGATCGTGTTCCCAAATGGGGTGAGTTTCGTAGTTGACACGGCATGGCACCTCCCCGATGGTAACGAAGCAATAGTCAACCAAGGAATCAAGGTTGTGGGGAGCGATGGGTGGCTTACGGTTGACAGCCAGGATCGTGGAACAAGGGGCTGTGTGCGTCAAGGTCCATCTTCCGAAGCAAGAATGAATACTCCGAACCTTGGGTTTTTCAAAGAGGTTGAAAATCCTGCTGGTCTCAACCACTACTCCGGCTATGCCGTTGACTCGATTGAGGGATTTGTAGATAACGCCTTGGGCCTAGTCCAAGGCTCCCACCAACTCAGCGATCTGGATGGCAATTACCCTTCAGGAATCGATGGTCTCGAAGTAACAAAGATCGCTGTCGGTGTACACGAGAGTGTCGAGTCCGAAGGTGCGCTCATTATGCTGGATGAACTCTAACTCAGAACCCCGATACTGACTTCCGCAGCGGACACTGCAATATTAGGTAGCTAGGGTGAACATTGTGGCTTCCCGTCCTGCTATTCGGCCAAACACTAAACTTCGCAGTACCGAGGTAGCTCCAACGTAGTCCTCGTGGTAAAGGCCGGTCATCTCGCCAGCGGCAAACAATCCGGGAATTGGCAAACCATCGCCATCAACTACTTGGCCTCGGGCATTTGTGGCTATCCCGCCAAAACTGAAAACACCTGCACATGTAACCGGATAGGCGAAGAACGGGGCCTCTTCGATCCGCCGGGACCAGTTCGACTTGGGCGGTATCAACCCTGGCACTGTTGAAAGGCCATCCTTCTCGTTGGGATCAAATCCCTCTTCATCAACTAGAACATGCTCATTGAAATTATCTATCACCATACCGAGATTCTCGGCGTCTATCCCTATAAGTTCGGCAAGTTCTGCGATCGACTCCCCACGGTAGGGTTCATCACGCTTATCTGTGTTGACAGCAGTCTGATAACCAGGAATTCGCATCACCTTCTCGTCAAATATTGCAAAGGCAGCCCTGCCTTCCTGTTGCTGGACTGACCGGGCAACAACGTCATACAACTGGTCCATCGAGTCGGCCCCTTCATCCATGAACCTGTCACCGTTAGTGTTCACCATTACGCTGTAAGGGACTGTTTGCATCACCGCGGTAAATGTCATCAGGTTGGCTTCACTCGTCCTCGGGTCAACTGGAAGAGGGTGAAACTCATCCCATTGACCAGCAGCCTCAGCCCCAACAGCCAATTGCATTTCAATCCCCTCACCGCGATTGTGACGACCTCCGATCGAAACAGGCGGCACGTTGAAGCCAAGATTACTCTTCATCATTTCAGGATTGCCCTGAAACCCACCAGAGCAAAATATCACCGCCCGGGCCGGGAACATCTCGGTAACACCGTTTGCCTTCTGGGCCTCAAGGCCTTCTAATCCTCCAGCCTTGCTGTACAAGAGACGAGCCGCCGCTGTCTCATAGTGGACCTCGACAACTACTGCTAAAGAGCCTTTTGGGCCAAAGAAATGACCCCGTTCAGCTCGTTCAAGATGTCGGCCGAGAACTTCAACGATCGCCGCACCAGCTCCAACGGGGCGGATTCGAGCGTCATCAGTTGTCATATACAAACGGAGTGGCTCAAAACTCAGACCTTTTGATTCTGCCCAATGCAAGGTCTCACTAGCCATGTTGGCGAGTTCCCTCACATAATCACCTGCCTCAATGGTTTGGGCAGCCAACGTGGAAAGAAAGTCACTATTCAGCGTGTCAGGATCTGACATACGGAAGGTAGCCGTACTCCAACGCGTGTTACCTCCACGCTCATCGCGGTTGGCCCGTTCCAACACTGCTATTCGGAAGTCCCGCTGAGCCTGCTCCTCAGCTGTCTCAATTACCGACAACGCAGCAGCAAGACCAGCAGCCCCGAAGCCGACCACCACAATGTCATATAGGTCATCAGCCATGATTCTCACCAAGAGTTCTGTCTACCAATATGGAAAACTAACGGATGGTCTGAAAGTCTAAAACACAAGCTGACGTATCCATCACGTGGCTCCCACCCTGTAAAGATACTTCCAGGCACCTAGAACATGTTCGTCAACTACATCTAATGGAGGTCGTTAGTGACAAAAGGATTCGAAGGGTACGACGCAGTGGCCCTGGCCGAACTCATAGCAAAGGGTGATGTGTCACCCGAGGAGTTGCTAGAGGCAGCAATCGCATCAACCGAAGAATGCAACGGTGACATCAATGCCGTAGTTACCAAGATGTACGAAGAAGCGGAACGCTTTGTACAAGAGGACCTACCCTCTGATGGACCTCTCCGCGGGGTTCCTTTCCTATTAAAGGATCTCAGAGCACAATACGCAGGAATACCAACGACCGCAGGGAGCAGGTTCTTCACGGACGCAATACCAGACCATGACAGCGAATTGGTCATCCGTTACAAGAATGCCGGACTGGTTATCTTCGGAAAGACGAACACACCTGAATTTGGTGGGAACTGCTCAACTGAGCCAATATTGTTCGGCCCCACGAAGAACCCATGGAACCTCAACCGAACCTCCGGAGGATCCAGTGGCGGAGCGGGGGCAGTTGTCGCAGCTCGCATTCTGCCAGCTGCTCATGGGAGTGACGGAGGAGGCTCTATACGCATCCCGGCATCTTGCTGTGGGGTATTCGGACTGAAGCCAACCAGAGGAAGAAACCCTGCGGGACCCGATTTCGGTGAGGCGTGGAGTGGACTCAGTGTCGAACATGCACTCACTACTTCAGTAAGAGACAGTGCCGTAATCCTTGATGCCTCTGAAGGCCCAGCTCCCGGGGACCCCTACGTCGCCCCACCAAAACAGCGCCCGTACTCAGAAGAAGTGGGTAGAGATCCAGGGCAACTGAAAATCGCCTTTTCCACTACCGCCAGATCAGGCGTACCCGTAGATGCAGATTGCCTACTGGCGGTTGAGCAAACAGCGCTTTTGTGTGAAGAACTTGGGCACCAGGTTATCGAAACCGAACCAAGCTTCGATGGAGCAGAACTTGGCGAAGCAGTCCGCCGGATCATCGGGGCGAACATGATGGCTGGAATCGTTACACACTCCAAGGCAACTGGGCGAGAACCAGGCACCAATGACATCGAACGGGTGATCCAGCTTCGTTCAGGAATGGGGGACGAAATCACCGGTACCCACTACGCGTTAGCCCTCCAAACCATTCACAGAGTAGGTCGCGTCATTGGAAGATTTATGACCAATTTCGATGTAATAATGACTCCGACTGTTGCTCGGCCACCACTCATGCTAGGGGAGTTGAACACCGATACAGATGACGTTCCTACATTCTTACAGAACCTGTACGGGTTCATTCCCTTCACTGCTGTATTCAATGCAACCGGGCAGCCAGCAATGTCAGTTCCCCTGCACTGGAACGGTGATGGTCTCCCAATTGGAGTTCAATTCGCGTCTGCATACGGAGACGAAGCGACGCTCTTCCGCTTAGCTGGACAACTTGAACAAGCCCGCCCATGGGCTGATCGCCGCCCACCGGTGAATGTCGAGGATTGAGATATCGCATTACGTCTTCTTCAAACGGACCTTAACTAGCTATATCCAATCTATGACACCGACGACGTCGGCTCCCTAGGCAGATTGAGCACCCGCTCCGCAAGCAAATTCTTCAGGATCTCGTCGGTACCGCCCCCGATTCTCATGCCCGGGGTGCCTAAAACGAACTGTGACCAGGCGTATGTTCCCCACGCACCTGAATCGGCTACAAGACGTGGGCCAACCAATAGTGATGCGGCTTCTGAAATAGCTAACAGGGATTGGGTTAACAGCAATTTCAGCATGGCCATTTCTGGCCCCGGGATCCCATCAACAGAAAGGGTGGTGAGCCTCCCATTGGTAAGTTCAAGTAGGCGACTCTTTATCAAGACATCAATGAGACGGGCCCTCACCTGTGGGCTATCTATTCGGCCAAATTGCTGAGCAGTAGCAAGTAACCGTGCCAAATAGTCTCCAATAGGAAGACGATCGGCCCCTAGAGCAGCACGTTCGAGAAGGAGCATCTCCAAAGCGACACTCCACCCAGTCTCCCGTGCACCCAGTATGTGCCACCCTGGGATGCAAACATCATCTAACCAGACTTCGTAGAAAGAACTCCCACCCGTCATCTGGCGTATAGGTCGAACCTCAATACCTTCTTGGTGCATATCCACGAGAAACATCGTCAATCCTCGATGTCTTGGAACCTCCGAATCAGTGCGAGCAAGAATCACACCCAAGTCGGCTTGACTGGCACCAGAACTCCAGACCTTAGTACCTGTTACTCGCCAGTCGGTCCCATCAAACAGTGCCGAAGTAACAACTGCGGCTAAGTCCGATCCCGCATCTGGTTCTGAAAATAGTTGACAAACAAGCTGTTCACCGCGATGAATCGCTGGTAGGTATGAAATCTTTGCCTTCTCGGTGCCGTGGGAAAGCAGGACTGGTGCGAGTATTTCTGTTCCAACCACCGTGTAGTCCTTGTCAGGTAGTTCGAAGGCTCTTTCGACTTCCCGATAGACAGCATCATGATCGGGCGTGAGACCCGCGCCACCGTATTCTCTAGGTCCAGTAATCCAAGCCAGTCCGGCATCAAAACGTTCCCTCAAGTAGGTGCGAGCTGCCATTGCTCGCTCCTCCTCTTGAGTCTCTGTGAACTCACTCAACACGTTCACAGTGTCCGACCCAAAGCCCCACCCAGTCGCCCGACCCTCTTTCTTCACCGTGATCCTAGAAAAGAAAGAAGAGACGTGGTGCCGAAACGCACCTAGTTCATGTCTCAGGCCCTTGTAATCTGTAGTATTCATTGTTCAAAGATTCCTGCACTTAGCCTTGAAGTTCTCACTTGCTGAAACCGATTACTAGACATCACCTTGGATAGGTTAAAATGAAGCGAGAACTACTATCATTATGATGGATGAGACGGACAGTGTCGAATCGACTAATCGCCGTTCTCAGATTCTCCGAGTTGCAGCGGAGATCTTTGCAACCACCGGTTACGACGCCTCAACAGTTCGCGATATTGCAAGCGCTGTTGGTTTCTCTAACTCGGGTAGCCTTTACCACCATTTTGAGTCGAAAGACGCCATACTTTATGAACTGTTACAGCGCTTCTGGGCAACTCGTTGGATAGAGATCAACGCAATTCTCGCCAAACACACAGCTGCATCTGAAGCTCTCCGAAATCTAGTAGAAGGCACGCTCCAGGCGACCATTGATTTTCCGCATGAAATCTCAATCCTGAACAAAGATTCTGCAGTACTGGCCACTTTGCCAGAGTTCTCATTTCTGCGAGAAAATGAATCCAAGTCTGGTGAAGCCTGGCGCACACTTATCACCTCGGCCATTGAGGAGGGGTCTTTCAGGAAAGAAACTGACGTTGACCTCGTGTATCGAACACTAATGGGTGCCATCCTTTGGGGTGGACGTTGGTTCGATCCACGCGGCCATCTCCAAGCAGAACAGGTAGCCGAGAAAATATGGAGAATTGTATTTTACGGCGTAGCCACAACTAGGCAAACTGAACTAGGACAGAATC
>PVBE011633680.1_pt1 | contig 14598 bp, 8 predicted proteins | sample 1631181 | NCBI WGS metagenome assembly PVBE01 (sample SAMN08397723, study PRJNA350692) | Marine metagenome, whole genome shotgun sequencing project. | isolation source: water | place: Pacific Ocean | collected 2012-04
AAGCGAAGCTCGGCCAGGTCTCCATCTGCCTTCAAGATGGCCTCCATCTCCACACGATCGGCCGCGATCTCTTCTTCTCCGAGGTGCTCAGCGAGCACCGCGAAGAACCCGGAGTGCACACCGAGCCGGTGGCAGTCCCTGAGCACCTGGGCTCGGAGCACATTGTGGCTGCCCTCCCAGTTCTCGTAGACCACATTGTCCCGGAGCAGGCGAGGGAGGATCGAGAAGTTCTCGATGGCACCGTTGCCTCCCAGGACCTCGATGCCCTGGTTCACCACCTCGTGGGCCCGCACAGCGGTCTGGAGCTTATTCAGGTTCACGGCCACACGGAAGAAAGCCGCCTCGGCATCGGTGGCCGTGCCTGCCTCGATCGCCTCAAGGAGCCCGGCAAGCCACAGGGTGGAAGCAAGTGCAGCCTCCGCATCCGCCCGCATCCAGGCAAGCGTCTCGCGCACCTGAGCGAAGCGACCGATGGGCTGACCAAAGGCCTGTCGGTTGGCAGCGTAGGTGCTGGCAATCACCCACGCACGGCGTGCATGGGCTGCGCATCCAGCGGCGTTGTACAGACGCGAGGTGGTGATGACGAGCTCCATCACATTCTTGAACCCAGCATCCACCGGGCCCAGAGACTCCGCATAGGCACCCTCAAAGTCCAGCTCTCCGCTGGCCATGGATCGGGTGCCCAGCTTTTCCTTGAGGCGCCGTAGTCGATATTGATTCAGGCTACCGTCTGGGCAGAATCGTGGAACCAGGAACAGCCCGAGACCGCTGGTCCCATCGGGGGCTGCCTCCGGGCGCGCGGTCAGGATGAAGGCATCGGCATCCACATTGGAGCAGAACCACTTCTCGCCGTAGATGGTCCACTGGCTGCCAGGGCTGGTGTCCCCGCTGGTGGAGACCGCCCGCGCCGCGTTGGCGCCCACATCGGAGCCCCCTTGCACCTCGGTGAGGAACTGAGAGGCCGTGAAATTGGTATCGAAGTCCGGGTCCAGAAGACGGGTCAGGTAGCGCTCCTTCTGGTCCGGCGTACCCAGCGACTGCAAGGAGCGGATCGCGCCCGCAGCGCACGCAAGCGGACAATTATGACCCGCCTCTCCGGCCTGTGCTGTCAGGTAGAAGAGCATCAAGATGGCACGGTGAGGGCTTGGGTCCTCCCCATATGCGGCCATGATTCCGGTGCCGTAGATCAGTCGCCCAGCGTCCCACCATGCAGGGTGGTGGCGAACCTGGTTGGTCCGATAGCCAATGCCATCCCAGCTGTTCATCTCAGGTAGGTTGCGGTCGAGGTTGTTCTCCCGGACCAGCTCGTCCAGAGGACCAGCTACTACCCGCCCGGCATGATGGAAGACCTCTGCACGCGTGGACATGCTGTGGTGGTCCATCAGAGCGAGTGCTGCCCTGTCATCATCGAAGAGATCCGACGGCTGACTGCCAAGCCAGCGTCCTAGATCCTCGCGTCCGCGTACCACAGCATCCATGATTCCTCCGGCGGCCCAGAATAGCCCGATAGCTGATCCGCGACCCGAGCCAGCGCAGGTTTTTGATATTGACTTTCAATTTCATAGCGGCTATCAATGTGGTCCAGAGGGACGAATGACGCTGCCGCTTTCACAGATTGCGCTCAACTCTCCTGTTGCTGTGCAGCAGGTGGGCGGAGCCCGTCCGTTCCGAAGGCGACTGATGGAGCTTGGCCTGGTCCCTGGAACCGAGGTGACCATCACCAAGGTGGCACCCATGGGTGACCCCCTGGAGATCTCGGTCCGTGGTAGCCGCCTCTCCATTCGTCAAGAGGAAGCTCGGGCACTGATGGTCATCGCCCCAGCCGACTACGCTCAGGTCGCCTGAGAGGCCCAATGGGCCCGTCCGAGGCGGCAGACACCGTCCCCTTGGTGCTGATGGCAGGAAACCCCAACACGGGGAAGACCTCCTTGTTCAACCAGATCTCGGGACACCGGGGACGGGTCGGCAATTACCCAGGTGTGACGGTGGAGCGGCGCCATGCCACGGTCCAGCTGGCCCAGACCACCATCGAGCTGGCAGACCTCCCGGGCTGCTACTCGCTGACCGCCCGCTCCGCAGAGGAGCAGATAGCGATCGCGGCTGTGGTCGGCACCCCGAACCACCCACCTCCAGACCTCGTGGTGCTGGTGATCGATGCCACCCAGCTCATCCGAAACCTCTACCTGCTGGTTCAGCTACTGGAGCTCGAGGCACAGTGCGTGGTGGCGCTGAACATGGTCGACGAGACCGGCGATGCCGCGCCGGATCCAGCGTCGATCACCGAGGTATTCGGCGTGCCATGTGTGATAACCAATGGGCGCACTGGTGAGGGGATTGATGCACTCGGCCGAGCGATCGTAGACGCGCTGGGTAGTGGCATCCACCCCGCCCCTGTGATCCCCTACCCACCCAAGCTCATCGCGGACATCGACGCAGTCATTCCGGCCCTGCCGGCGGAGTGGTCCACAGGCGGGCCGAGGGATCGAGCACTGGCCTTGTGGGCACTGAACAGCATCGGCGAGGGAGATGAACTCATCGGCATCGATGCCGGCCTGCGAAGAGTGGTCGAGGAGAGGGCCACAGCAGCCAGAAATACCCAGAGAGATATCGACACCGAGGCCATCAGTGCCCGATACATCTGGCTCGACGACCACCAGGGAGCGCTGAAGCCACCCCCTCCCTCACGCACTTCCACCGATCGCGTAGATGCCATCCTTCTACACCCGGTCTGGGGCTTCGCTGCCTTCCTCGGCCTGATGCTGGTGCTCTTCCAGAGCTTATTCGCCGGTGCGGATCCCATGATCGGGATGATCGAGGATTCATTTGCCTGGGTCAGTCAGTTGGCCACCGCCCACCTGCCGGCCGGATTCTTGACCGACCTGCTCACGGAGGGACTGATCGCCGGCGTCGGGAGCGTGGTGGTCTTCCTGCCACAGATCCTCCTCCTCTTCCTGCTCATCGGGATCATGGAGGACTCCGGCTACATGGCAAGAGCAGCCTTCCTGATGGACCGGATCATGCGTGCGATTGGCCTCCACGGTCGGGCGTTCGTCCCGATGATGTCTGGCTATGCCTGCGCTGTGCCCGCCGTCATGGCGACACGCACCATGGAGCGACGGCGAGACCGCTTCCTCACCATGATGGTGATCCCCTTGATGAGCTGCTCTGCCAGGCTGCCGGTCTACACCCTGGTCATCGCTGCACTCTTTCCCCCCAGCACGCTCTTCGGTGTGCTGCCGGTGCAGGGGCTGCTGATGGTCGCGATGTACCTGTTCAGCACAGCGGTGGCGCTACTGGCCGCGGCAGTACTGGCTCGCACCGTTCTCAAGGGACAGCGCATCCCGCTCCTGATGGAGCTCCCGCCCTACCGAATGCCCACCGTTGCCCTGGTACTTCGACGCATGTGGGAGCGCTCTCGCCTGTTCCTGAGCGAGGCCGGCGGTGTGATTCTGGTCTGCACGGTGGTGCTCTGGGGCATGCTCAGCTTCCCCCAGGTGGAGGCCCCGGCGCCCGGGGCACCGCCACAAGACATCGCTACCTGGCAAGCCACATCCCTTGAGCAGAGCTTTGGCGGACAGGTGGGCAAGGCTATCGAGCCAGTCATCCGACCCCTGGGATTCGACTGGAAGATCGGCGTGGGACTCATCGGAGCATTCGCAGCCCGAGAGGTCTTCGTGTCCACCATGGGCCTGGTCTATGGCGTGGGAGATGGGGCGGACGAGGAGAACCTGCCGCTGAGGACACACATGAAGGCCGAGGTCCACGCTGATGGTAGCCCGGTGTACACGCCGCTAGCCGGGCTCTCGCTGATGGTCTTCTTTGCCCTGGCGTGCCAGTGCATGAGCACCTTGGCCGTGGTGAAGCGAGAGACCGGTGGCTACGCCTGGCCCGCGTTCATGTTCATCTACATGACCGGACTGGCTTGGACTGCGAGCTTCGTGGTCTACCAGGGTGGCAAGCTGCTGGGCTTCGGCTGATCAGCGCACCGGCGCCAGATTGCTCAGCACCCAGGTCGATACATCCACCTGCCCGTGCCGCTGCTGATCGCTGCCGATCTCCCGGATGGCATTCCACAGAGTGATGTAGTCGGTCTCGAACCGCTGGATACCCACGTACCCGACCCGAGTGCCCTCCTCCGCGAGGAAGGTGTGAACCTCCAGGTTGAGCTCACCGGTCTGCAGATTCATGTCAATCTGAGGCGTGGTGGAGGAGTCCAGCATCAAGAAGCGTCCGACATCCGGGAACATCATGTTTCGACTGCGATTGCCCGACCGAAGCAGGAGATTGCCGATCCAGGCACTCCCGTCCGACTGCTGGTGGCCGGTGGGACGACTTCCAGCGACCCGCGCAGCGGGAACATCCACGTACAGTGAGCCTGCACGGCCCTCTCGGATCAATGGGATGCTCATGGATGGAACACCGCGGGCATCGAAGCCACGGGTGGCCAGGCCTCCCGAGCGGGCTGCATCGTCGATCATGTGCAGCTTGGGACTGCCGAGTACCTGATCGGGATCCCCGGTGATGAAGCTCTTGCCCGCGTGCACTCGATTCCCGTCAAAGGCCGGAGCCACCGCGTGCATGATCTGCGCCACCAGCCTGGGCTCCAGCACGACCGGAAGGTCTTCCTCCGGAAGAGGCAGCGGGTCGCGGTAGCGCACCACCTGACGGGCGAGATCCCCGCCCAGGGGAATGCTCGCCACATCGGCAAAATGGCGGCTGGCGACTTCCCCGGTGATCTGGATGCCCGGGTCATCCTCCAGGCGGGCCACAGCCGTCAAGCTGTATCGGGTCCCGACCTCGGTAAGCTCCACACCGCGGCTGCTCAGAAAGTTCCGCTCCTCGAACTCCTCGGAGTAGCGAACCATGGCGGCATCTGCCCCGGGTACTTTGCGACACTGTTGGACATTTCTCTCCACCACCTCGGTGCGATCCACATCCTCCAGCCGGGCGTGCCGGCGATCGAGAATCCCCAGCCCCATGGTGGGCACATCCAGGCGCGGTGCAGGTCCGGCATCTGAGGCTGCTGCCAGGGTACCCATCGCCTCGCGGATGATGGCGTCTGGGCTCTCATCGTCCCCCACACGCGTCTGGAACACACCCGCCTTCCCATCTTCTGAGAAGCAGCGCAGACGAAGAGTACGCACAGTGCGTGGCCCCAGGGCCACCGCCCCGGTCACCGCCGCAGTCTGCCAGGTCGCGCTTCGGCTGGTGACTCGATGAAGCAGTGCCTCACAGCCCGCCAGGCCCGCACGGGAGGCGGCGCTGAGCACCGCGCGAACCAATGCTTGATCTCCATTTGTATCCGTCAACTCGTCCCTCCAGTCCTGCGTGCTACGCCGGTCAGCGCACAGATCATATCCAGGAATCGGCTGCGCGGGTCGGAACCCTCACCCGCATCCCTGACTAAGTTCGGGACAAGGCCCCACCCAGCGCGGTAGAGTAGGCGACCCGAGACACGCCAAGTGTGCGCATACGCGCCCGGAGATCTCATGCCCGCATCGGCCCAAGTCGCCCGAATGCTGGAGCTTGCAGCAGAGCATGGAGCCCCCAAGGGTACCGATGCCGAGTTGTTCCAGGCATTTCTGACCAGCGTTGCCCCTCAGGTGCGCTCCGCCTTTATGGCCCGCCACCCCCTGCACCGGGTCTTCGACGTACTCTCCGAGGTCTTCGAAGCGATCCAGATCAGAGAGGATGACACCCCAAAGGTCCGGGTCCGGGCCGGCGACACAGGGACATCGGTCATCACCCAGATGCCCGACCAGCCCTTCGTGGTGGACACCCTGCTCCTGGGTCTGAAGACCGAGGAAGTGGGCTACCTGGCCGGCTTCAATATGGTGGTCGGTGTCCGTCGAGATGAGTCCGGAAACCTGATCGGAGTGGACGGTACCGGAGACCCGCTGGAGAGCATCATCTTCGTAGAGAGTGAGGCCATAGACCCTGACGAGAGCACACAGAAGGAAGTGGCACTCTCAGGCCGACTCCGCCTCGCCCAGGCCACCGTGGCTGACTTCCACAACATCACAGACAGGGTGGAGAAGGCCGCCAACCGCTTCACTCGGGCCGCAGACGAGCAGCCCGATGCTGCGGATACGTACCGGGAAGCGGCCGCATTTCTCAGGTGGCTGCTCGCTGACAACTTCATCTTCATGGCTGGGATCGACGGCAGGGTGCGGCTGGGCACAGCACGCAAGGCCACGGCCAAGCTCCTCGGTGATGGGGTGCTCGCACCATGGGAGGGTGGGACATCTCAGTCGATCCTGATCCGCAAGAACTCCTACGAGTCGCGGGTCCATCGGGCCGGGCGATCCGACGAGATCCGGATCGAGGTTCCTGGAGAAAAGCAGCCCTTGTTTCTACAGGGCCTGTTCACCTACCGGGGCGTGACCCAGGCCAGCCGGCAGGTCCCGCTGCTGCGGCAGCGTCTGAGCCGAGTCTTGCGGACACAGGACTCCAAGCCGGGGTCCTACCGATACAACGGTATCTCAAACGTCTTCGACTCCCTTCCGACCGAGTACCTCTTCACCGCGGAGCCCAGCGAGATCGCCGAGATGATCGAGCGGGTCCTCGAAGCGGAGCAAGAGCAGCGTGCACGCGTGCATGTGCTCCAGAAGCCGGAGGATTCCACCACCTTCGTCCTTGCTGCCATGCCCCGGGGGCGCTGGTCCGAAGAGCTGCGGGAGGGAATCGAGGAGCTCCTCGTCGCAGAGACCGGAGCTTCGTACTGCGATCACGGTGTGTTTATCGGGCGCTATGACACCATGCTGGTGCACTACTACCTCACTGGCACCGAGTCACTCGATGATCCTCGAATCGAGCGACTCATGGCGGAAGTCCGCGAGCTCACAGCGACCTGGCAGGACCAGGTCCTCAGTGCACTGGGGAGCCGCTATGACTCGCCACAAGCGGAGGCTCTGGCCACAAAGTACGGGCAGGCTTTCGAGAAACTCTACATCCGGATGACCCCGACGGACCAGACCGTCCGCGACATCGAGCTGCTCGAGGCCCTCACCGAAGACAACCCGGTCTTGGCCGATCTCTTTGTGGACGACAAGGGCAGGGCCAACCTCAGGGTGTACCAGCTACAGAACATTCTGCTCAGCGAGATGCTCCCCATCCTGGACAACTTCGGCCTGGTGGTGATCGACCAGTACATGGACCCGGTCACTCCCCGGCGGGACGCAGAGCGGGCCATCGATACCTTCCGCCTGCAGGGCGTCCGGGACTTTGAGGACGCAGAGGTGCTCGAGTACACCGCGGACCTCATCGACGGGCTCGAGGCTGTATTCACACAGAGGACCACAGATGGCCCCCTGAATCACCTGCTTCCAGCAGCCCGGATTCCCTGGCAGGCGGTGGACTTGATCCGGGCCTACCTGGGCTACGCCCGCCAGCTTGGCCTGAGATACACCCGGGACCGCACCAGGGAAATCCTGCTCAGCCAGCCCGATCTGGTCGCCTACCTCTGGCGCTACTTCCACACCCGCTTCGACCCCCAGCTCACAGGCGAGCGGGACCGGGCGATCGCAGACTCTGCGGAGACCTTCCAGGATGAACTGCGAAAGGTCTCGAACCACGACACAGACGTCGTGTTCCGGACCCTGTTCAACCTGATGGAGTCCACACTCCGCACCAACTTCTACCGAAGGGACCGCACCGAGCACTACATCAGCTTCAAGATCGACTGCGCCACCGTCTGGCAGATGCCTGAGCCAAGGATGCAGTACGAGATCTACGTGCACCACAGGGAAATGGAGGGCATTCACCTCCGGGGCGGCCCGATCGCGCGCGGTGGCATTCGATGGTCGGACCGTGAAGACTACCGCAGGGAGATCCACGGCCTGGCTACCACTCAGATGGTCAAGAACGTACTCATCGTTCCGGAAGGAGCCAAGGGCGGCTTCTTCCTCAAGCACGCCTCATCGGACCGGGCCCAGCGACGTCAGGATGCAGATCGGCTGTACCAGATCCTGGTCCGGGGCCTGCTGGATCTCACGGACAACTACGTGGGCGACAAGGTGACCCACCCCCCCAATGTGGTTCGACACGATGGCAATGATCCCTACCTGGTGGTGGCTGCCGACAAGGGAACAGCCCACCTCTCAGACACGGCCAATGGCGTGGCGCGGGAGTACGGGTTCTGGCTGGACGATGCCTTCGCGAGCGGCGGGTCGAACGGGTACGACCACAAGAAGGTCGGCATCACCGCCCGTGGGGCGTGGATGACCGCTCGAATCCACTTTGCTGAGCTTGGGCTGAACCCGATGAAGCAGCCATTTAGCTGCGTGGCCATCGGTGATCCGGGCGGCGATGTGTTTGGGAACGGCGTCATCGAGAGCCCCCACATGAAGCTGGTAGCAGCCTTCAACCACATGCACGTCTTTCTCGACCCGAATCCGGATCCAAAGCGGAGCTACAAGGAACGCCTGCGGATGTTCAAGGCGGTGCAGGGCTGGGACCAATACAACACCGACCTGCTCAGTGAGGGAGGCGGAATCTTCTCCCGCCAGGCCAAGTCGATCCCACTGAGCCCCCAGGTCAAGGATCTGCTCGGGGTCATGAGCGATGATCTGCCGGTAGACGCTGTGATTCGCCTGATCCTCCGTCTGGAGGTGGATCTGTGGTGGAACGGCGGAATCGGAACCTATGTAAAGGCCAGTAGCGAGAACCACACCGATGTTGGAGACACCGCGAATGATGCGGTTCGAATCAGCGCCAAGGAGCTGCGCGCACGCATTGTGGCCGAGGGCGGCAACCTGGGCCTGACCCAGGCTGCGCGGGTGGAGTTCGCCCAGCGAGGCGGACGGATCAACACGGATGCCATCGACAACTCCGGTGGTGTGGACATGTCGGATCACGAGGTGAACCTGAAGATCCTGCTGAGCCCGCTCTTGGAATCAGAAGAGCTCACCATGGAGGCCCGGAACACGCTCCTGGAGAAGATGACGGTCGAGGTCGCGGACGAAGTCCTGGCCAACTCCGATGCCCACGGTAAGCAGCTCTCCCTGGACCAGATCCGGAGTGCACGGGACCCGCTGTTCTTCTCTCGCACCATCGAGTGGGTCTGCCGGAAGTCTGGCACCAGCCGCAGCATGCTCACACTGCCCAGTGATGATGACCTGGCCCGACGCGTGCAGAACCGGCAGGGCCTGACCCGTCCAGAGCTCGCGGTGCTGCAGGCCCACGTCAAGATGCACGTGTTCAAGGACCTCGTACGGAGCGAGGGCAGCGAGATTCCAGAGTTCCAGGACCGGGTGCGGAGCTACTTCCCCAAGGTCATCCAGTCCAGGTACCCCGAGGCCATCGACGACCACATGCTGCACCGCTCCATCGGCATGACCACACTCCTCTCCGAGGTAGTCGGCAACGCAGGAGTGCTCTTCTTCCCCATGCTTCAGGAGTGGACCGGCGCCTCGAGTGTGGCCATTGCACGAGCGTGGGTCTGTACGATGAAGGCCATCAAGGCCGAGCAGATCCAGCGGGAGCTCAAGGAGTGTGGTGCAGGCCTCGAGGCCCGCTACAAGGCGTGGATTGAGGTGCAGAACGGAGTGACTGGTCTGCTTGCCAAGGCTCTCTCTCCCGGTCAGGCAGGACTGGTCGGTGAGCCCATGGACACAGTGCGCGAGGTCCTCAAGCTGCTGCCGAAGATCAAGGGAGCCGCCCATCAAGATCAACTGCGGATCGCTGCTGAGCAGCACACGGCCCGGGAGATCCCGGAGAACCTGGCACTTCGAATTGCCACCCTCAGCAAGCTGACCGTGGCCCGCGAGGTGGCCTTGCTCCATGACCCCGAGCAGCGGCTCTCCCACACAGTCATCCGGTACATCTCCATCGGCGAGGCCACCGGGATCCTCCCGGCCCTGCGACAGATGCGCATCCGCCAGACCTCGGGTCCCTGGGACCAGGTGGCGCTCGCAATCCTGAGGAATCGCATGTTCATGCTGATGCGAGAGCTGTACCGGGTGGTGCCGATTGGCCCAGAGGTCCGCCTCGGAGTGAACCGTGTGCGACGGCGGCTGGTCCGGCGTGGCCCGCTCGGAAACATGGCCAGAGAGATGCAAGAGGTACTCGGCAAGCACGCCGACATCGCCACCTTGCTGGTGGCCGAAGAGCGAATCCGCGCCCACCTTGCCCAGGGCGCACTGGCTCTGCCGGAGCCAACAAAGGCCACCACCACCGGAGCGACCAACGGCAGGGGCTCGCGCAAAGCTGCCTCCGGCAGCCCCGGCAAGGGCAGGAGCAAGAGCAAGAGCAAGAGCAAGGGCCGAGCAGCGAAGTCCTCCCCTTGAGTACGTGGATCTTCCTTCGGCACGGAGAGAGCACAGCCAATGCTGCCCGGGTGTTCTCCGGGCACCAGGACGTACCCCTGACCAACCGTGGCCGCGCACAAGCCCGCGAGGCCGGTGAGGCCCTTCGGCCAGTCCTCGAGAACGTAGCCCCCCTCGTGGCCATCAGCAGCACCCTGCAGCGGGCCCGAGAGACCACCGAGATAGCACTGGGAGTTCTGGGAATCTCGACCCCGATTCAGACCCTGCCAGATCTCCGCGAGCGGCGGCTGGGCGACTGGCAGGGCAAGAGCATCGACGCCCTCAAGGCAATCGGAGCCAGAGATGTGCTCCTGCAGTGGGATGGCAGACCACCAGGTGGGGGCGAGAGTCTGCAGGACCTTGCCCGACGGCTGCTCCCATGCCTCGCAGAGCACGACAGCAGTACAACTGTCTTTGTCGGCTGCCACGGCGGGGTAATCCGAACAGTTGTCGGACTCGCCGACGGCATGAGCCTGGCTGATCTGTGCAGATGGAATGTGCCGAACTGTTTACCAATCGTCCGTGAGTACCCCTCCGGAATCTGGCAGGACCTGGTGCGTACACACTCCCTGGGCACAAGCGGTTAGATCCGCACCCCATGGACACGCCAGCACTCATCCTCGCGAGCGGATCTCCCAGACGGAGGATGCTCCTGCACATGGCGGGGTTTGACATTGCCGCCATCCGACCACCCAATATCCCCGAGGTTCGGGCTTCATCTGAGGCACCCATCGCATACGCACGCCGGCTGAGCCAGGACAAGGCCGACGCCGTCCACGCCGTGGATAGCTGGATCCTCGCCGCCGATACGATCGTCCACATGGACGACACCATCTACGAGAAGCCCACCGATGATGCCGATGCCCAGAGGATGCTCACCCAGCTCAGCGGAAAGTGGCACAGGGTCACGAGCGCATGGTGTCTACGCTGGAGCGGACCCGCCCCTCCCCCGCCGCTCCCCGCCGCATCTTCCGAGGTCATCGAACCAGCCGTGTACTCTTCCGTACGCTGAGCGGACTCGAGATCCAGCGGTATATTCAGACCGGAGAGGGACGAGACAAGGCTGGCGGATACGCCATCCAGGGAGATGGCTCAGCCCTCATCGACCGCGTGGTCGGAAGCACCACCAACGTCGTCGGACTACCCCTCAATGAAGTCACCAAGGCCCTTGAAAAGGCGGGTGTAACGGGCGGAACAAGATGAGCATCGCAGACCACATCGCAGATGTCCGGAGTCGGATCGACGCCTCCTGCATGGCTGCAGGACGTGCACCAGAAACCGTTCAACTCCTCGCTGCATCCAAGACACAGAGCCCGGAGATCATCCGGCAGGCCCTCGACGCTGGCCAGACGCTGCTCGGGGAGAACCGAGCCCAGTCCTTGCGAGACAAGGCCCCGCTCCTGGCTGCACATGATCCTGCCCCGGTCTGGCACTTCATCGGGCGGCTGCAGAAGAACAAGGTCAAGTACGTGGTCCCGTGGGCCACGCTGATCCACACCGTGGACTCCCTGCCTCTAGCGGAGGAGATAGCCAAGCGCGCAAGCAGCCCCATCGGCGTACTCGTCCAGGTCAACACCGGAGACGACCCGGCCAAGGGAGGCATCTCCACTTCAGGTGCCCTGGATCTCTGCAGACAGATCCACGACCTGCCTGGCCTGTCCCTTCGGGGGCTGATGACCATGCCTCCGCTCACGGAGGATCCAGCAGATGCGGCGCCGTGCTTTCAGGCACTCGCATTCCTCGCGGCAAGGGCCCGGGCCGACGGCCTGCCGGCCGAGGAACTCTCCATGGGAATGACCGGTGATTTCCCTGTTGCCGTGGCACACGGAGCAACCATTATCCGTGTAGGTACGGCCATTTTCGGCGCCAGAAGCTGACGCCTTATGCGGGATGGCCCCTGAGACTGAGCCCTCCCGAGCCCCACGGTCGATGAACCCGACCGCGCATCACTCGGCGCGCGACTCCAGATCTTCCCACCTTGCATAGGCCTCAAGAATCTTCGCCTCGATCTCCTCGAAGGCCGTCGAGAGCTTGCCGACCTGCTCGGGATCGTTTTGGTAGGTGGCTGGGTCAGCCAGGCGCTGCCCCAGGAGATCCCGCTCAGCCTCCAGCGCCTCGAGCATCCCCGGCAGTGCCTCCAGCTCACGGCCCTCCTTCCAGCTCAGCCCCTTTGACCGGGTGCTGGCGGACGGGGGGTTCTTGGGCTTGGGCTTCTTTGGCTCTGGCGGAGGTGCTGAGAGCTCCGCCGCCTGGAGTGCCTGGAGTCGGGAGGCATACCGAACCACCTTCCCCCCACCGTCAAAGCTCAAGACTGCGGTGCATGTCCGGTCGAGCAGCGCCCGATCGTGGCTGATGACCAGCGCGGCACCATCAAACGCGATCAGTGCTTCCTCCAGGATCCGCAGGGTCATCAGATCCAGGTCATTGGTAGGCTCGTCCAGGAGGATCACATTTGCACCATCAAGGAGCAGCCGCGCCAGGAGCAACCGCATTCGCTCCCCGCCGGAGAGACTTCCCACCCGCTGGTCGAGCTGGTCCCGCCGAAACAGGAATCGCTTGAGGAAGCTCGCCACATGAACTGAGTGATCACCCAGGATGGCGTGGCTGTTTCCATTTGCTGCAGCATCAAACAGGGTGTCATCGTCATTGAGACCCGATCGCTGCTGATCGATGAGAGCCAGCTTCACCCGCGGAGCCCGGTGGATCTCGCCTCCCATGGGTTCGAGTTGCCGACTGATGAGCCTGAGGAGGGTCGACTTGCCGCAGCCATTGGGCCCGAGAATGCCTACACATGACCTGGCCTGGATGGATGTCGAGACTGCCTCAAAGAGAGGTGTCTCTCCGTACCCCCCGGCTACACAGTCCAGCTCGATCATGGACTGTCCGCCCTTGAATCCAGTCCGAAGGTCCAGCTCAAAGGTCTGCTCCCGGAGGAGGGGACGCTCCGCCTCGAGCACCTCGAGTCGCTTGAGCCTCGCGCGCTGCTTTGTGCTCCTTGCAGCAGGGCTCCTCGATGCCCAGGCGGCCTCGCGCGCCAGCGTGGCCACTCGACTCAGCTCGGCAGCCTCCAGACCCGCGCGACGCTCCGCACGCGCGACAAGATAGTCGGCGTAGCTTCCCTGGTAGGAGACCGTCCGCCCGTCCTCGATCTCCACGATCCGATCTGCAACTGCCTCCAGCAGGTACCGATCGTGGGTCACCAGGATGACCGCGCCGCGGTAGCCCAGGAGGAACGACTGCAGCCACTCGATGGCCTGCGCGTCCAGGTGGTTCGTGGGCTCATCGAGCAGGAGTAGCTCCGGAGAGTGAAGCAGCGCACGACCCAGAGCCACGCGCCGGCGCTCGCCTCCGGAGAGCACCGAGATGGGTGTGTCCAGCGCAGGTGCCTGCAGGCGATCACAGATGGACTCGATTCGATGGTCCAGGTTCCAGCCCACTTCATCGAGGCGATCCTGGCACTGCCCAGCCCGCTCGATCTCTCCGGCTGCCACCATCTCCTGGTACTCATCAAGCAGCCGGGCATGCCACGCCTGGGCCTCCTGCAGAGACTCTCGGACCGTGGATCCAGGAAGCACCGGGGCCTGCTCCAGAAAACCTGCCGCCGTACCCCGCTCCACACACCCGTGGTCCGGGGTGAGAGATCCCGAGAGCACCCGGAGGAAGGTGGACTTACCTGAGCCATTGTTCCCGATCAGTGCGACACACTCTCCCTCGCTCACCGTCAGGCTTGCATCCCGTAGAACCGTGTGGCTGGAGAAGGAGACCTCAATATCCGTGGCACGAAGAAGCACGGGTCACTCCTGAGGGTGGCGGACCGCGTAAGCAGGGTCCGCCCCCTCACCCGACCCGCCGCTCATCTGGTCGATCAACGCATGCACCCGATCGGGATCAAGGACCGCGAGGTACAGCAGCCACATGGTGGCGGAGAAGGTAGACACCGGCAGGGCCACATACATCACAGCGTGCAAGGCGACCCCCATGGGCAGCAACCAGTGGTGGGTCCTGCGGATGAACAAACCCACCGCCAGCACCAGCTCGATTGCCACCGTGAGGTAGGCCAGGACAACTATCATACCGTGGAAGCCCGGAATCGCTGGGTAGTCGGACCCGAAGTACAGGTACATCAATATCTGCTCCAGCCGCGCTCCAGAGAGAAAGGCCGCATTGCACTTGGCCACCATTGCCCAGAGGTAGATCTGACTGAGCTGAAGAGTGATCAGCCAGAGCCCCCAGGTCGGGCCGACCTCTGCCGGGATCCGCTCTCCCGCCGCCCGGGCCGCCCGGACCACCCTCC